>Ga0307488_10000067_pt1 | contig 75285 bp, 60 predicted proteins | sample SB02metaG_FD_202248 | JGI IMG/M metagenome (GOLD analysis project Ga0307488, IMG submission 202248) | Sea-ice brine microbial communities from Beaufort Sea near Barrow, Alaska, United States - SB 0.2 | ecosystem: Environmental > Aquatic > Marine > Coastal | place: USA: Alaska | collected...
CTTGTAAGTTCTAAAATCTATCTTATATTTGCACCCGCTAAACGCAACGGTCTGGTAGTTCAGTTGGTTAGAATGTCGCCCTGTCACGGCGAAGGTCGCGGGTTCGAGTCCCGTCCAGACCGCAAAAAGTCTTGATAATCTTTTGATTGTCAAGACTTTTTACTTTTATTAATTTTTTGATGTTGCTCCTAATGTCATCAATTTTAGAAACACTGCTTTTATTCGTAGCTCTCATTTAATGTTTTTCGCAAAGTTGTCTAAGTTTCTTGGCGACGAACTTTTCAATATAAATCGCTTTAATTTTACTAATAGAACCCATTCCTTTGGCGTATTCCCACGATGGAACTATTATAGCCTAAACGCAGATTTAAATAACCTACGATTCTTGTAAGGCTGAAAATTGTATACTTTCTCTTTTAGTTTGTGCCGGCACCTTGTCCATTTTAACCGCTATAAAACAAGTGTATTCTTCTATGTTTTAAGAGGTGTGTATGTGCTATTTTTAGTTGTTTAACAGTTGGGGTTTAGTGGTTTCGTTGTGTTCACCTATGTTTAGGAGACACTTCAGTCAAATGCCAATTTTTTTGTTTTTTTATTGAAAATTATTATATTTAAGAGATAAAGAATAGTTCTGCAATAGGGTTAGGATCATATAATTGCGCTAGGCACTATTTATATCAATAGTTAATATGCTTAGTGAAGAGATTACTTTCTCCTAACGAACTTTAACTTTATAAAGTAGATTTAAATCATATTATCTCAAAATAAAAATGCTATGAAAAATAAAATAAGGTTCCTTTTTTTAGGATTACTAATTACAATTTCATTCTCTTTAACAGGACAAATCACGAGTCTTACTGAAGCTCAAGGTCTATCGCAGGGCACCTATACTTTTAACTTTGGAGAAGGTGATTTTCAGGGGTATATAGATAAAGATGGTTGGATATTATGGATGCAATACCATCACAAAGGTGGAACTAACCCCGATTTAAGTGTCATTCAACTGGGCAACAACTTACCCATCTTTGACGATAGTTCATTAGGGGCTGATTTAAGTAGAGATCTTAGTAAATGGGGACATGGGTCACAAGATTTTGCTGCCAGTATTCCAGATGATGAACTTTGGTTACGATGGGAAGCTGTAGCTTCGAATCATAACCGAAAAATTCATTTTGAAAGTCCTATCCTTGGAAAATTCCAGTCTAATACAGAAGACTTCTTTATACCAGAAATCAAAAATCAAAACAGACATAGAAGTGATCATACGGCTAATTTACCAGAGAATGCTTGTTGCACCGCCAATGAAAATGACGATTATGTGCTTGTAAGCGGGCCTTTTTTTAAATTTAATGAAAGTTCTTGGTCAGTCAATGTAGATGATCGCTGGAATGTAGATGATGTAAGAAATGCTGATGGAACCCTTATCTTTTTTGAGCACAGCACCATACATCGAGTTTGGGTAAAGCCAATTCCTTTTGATATTGAAATGTTATTCTCTGCTCTCAACCAACTTCAGGATCATATCAATGGAGTTATAACACTTACAGATAATGAATTGAATCAACTAAAAAACACCTTTTATATATATGCCGAACACCTTGCAGACAGTAAGCTTCTGATTACACAAGGACAAAGTGTTATAGCAGACTATGATGCTGTAATTGGTCCTTTATTTACCACACCCAACACTGAAAAAGGATTTTCTAGAGACCCCTCTAAATCTCCAAGTCTTAATTTAGAAAGAGCTATGGTTACACTCCAACAAGGTCTATTTGATTTCGTGTTTACTCCTCAGGTGTACAGACAATATCCTGAACTAGTTGGCAGTATTAAATTTAATTCCTGTGCAAGTTTCCCTGGTGAATTAGAAGCTCCTATTGATCCTTCTGTGACTAAAACGGTATTTATTAGAGCTAATTTTGAAGACCCAGAAGGTATCAATCCTTCTTACAGTATTAATGCAGATGCTACAGAGCATGCCTTTCGTCCTACAGGCATGTATTTAGCTCCAGGAAGTATAGCAACAATTAAAGTGCCTAGAAGCATCGTTGGCAAAGATTATTATATTAGAGTTGGTGCACATGAATGGGATGTAAGCAATAAGCCTATCTATAAACGGTTGGACCGAATTTCTAAGAGGTTTCCAATAAATGCTACTTCTATTGAAGTATTTAATCCATTGGGTGGTGCAATTGGAATAGTAGTACCCTATGAAGCAACTGAAGGTATTATCGAAGTTACTATTGGTAATGCAGTTGAAGCACCCTTTTATTCCTTAAAATCATTTTATGAATCACCCGATTTTGATACTGAAATTGAAAAACCTGCACCTTGGGCAGTATTTGAAACTGATAATGTCATGTACACCGTCCCCAAACACACTATAGTGCCTGGAGCATACGATCTTAAGCAAACACTAAAGGAATGGGATGCCGCATTACAAGCCATAAATGCTATTTTGGGTAGGCAAATAATCTCAGATAAGCACGATTTATACATGATCAATGATGTTCTTATAAGAGGAGGCGCCTACTCTATCGGTTATCCAATGTCAAACAATCAAATAACCTATTCGAATATACCAGGTTATGCAAATTTTATCAACGGACCAGGCCCTAGTTACAAAATAAATTTTCATGAATTTGGGCATGCTATTCAAATATCAAAATTTCCAGGCGAAAGGGAAGCTTTGGTTAACTTTTTATATATTATGGCAATGAATTATGGTTTAGGTCAAGATTTAAATGAAGCCGTAAAGTATAGTGTTGACCCCAACACTTTCGATATTGATAAAACGGCAACTCATAGATTGGTGTCCAATAGTTTTGGTACAGAAAGAGATACTTCTAACTTTGGAACAAACGAGGTGAGGTACCAACATAGAGGCTATGCGCATTATTTTGAAATAGTTGATCTTATAGGATGGTGTTCGCTTAGAAACTTTTGGAAGAAGGAATTTATCGATTTTCAACTTGGTATCGACCACGGTATTAATAATCAAGCTATAGACAGCCGAATTTTAAGAATGTCAATTGCAGCGAACGCCGATCTTCGTCCTTTATTTCATGTTTTTGGAATTCTACCCCAAGACCCTGCAGCTTTGCAGGATGCGATTATTGAAAATAACATTCCAGCTTCTTTAATTATTTATAATAGATTACAGGAGTATATGAACCTAATTCCAGCAGATAATCAAGCATTTATAGATTATGCCCTTTTAGTTTATCCAGATTTATATACATCGGGTCCAAGTGCTAGTCCAGATCATTCGGTGGGCTGGCATTACCAAAAATCTCTTACGTATACGATAGCTGAAGCATCAGAAAGGACCTCTATCCTATTAGATATAATAAACTTGTATTACCCAACAGGCGAGCCAGACATTAGTGCCTCAGAAATTTGCTGTAAGTTTGATACGATACTTGTTGAACTCATTGATGATGAAGTTATAGTAGCAGGAGGAACCCCTCCCTACGACATTAATATTGAAATATGGAATAATATTAAAATTGTAACCGTTGTAGATTTTAATGGATGTGTGGCTACTACTCAATTTTCAACCCTTAATTTAACCGAAGTAAATAAAGGTGATGTATCTATTTTTCCAAATCCAACTTCAGAAAATCTCTATATTAATTTAACGAATAGTAATTCTCAAATAAAGTCATTACAATTATTTTCAATAACAGGACAAATAATAAGTAATTCCTGGGAAGCTGGTAATGTATTAGATTTATCTCAAATAAATGATGGGTTGTATATTTTACAAATTACTTTAGATACGGGTTCATTGGTTTATAAAAGAGTGGTGGTATTAAAGTAGAAATAAGAAAAAAAAAAGAACGGCATGAGAGTGTAAGCATATCGAAGTGCTCAGTAAAAGTCTTTAATAAAACACCAAGTCTTTTTTTTGCTAAAAAGGAATACATTGTAGAGATAAACAATTCTATTGCAATAGGATTTTGGTTATATAGAGGTTGCCACACATTTGATGAAAATCGAAATTACCAGACTTGAAATATGAACGCTACTAGTTATTGTTTCATCCATCCTTTTTTAATAGAGATTTAATTTTAATCCGGAAACACACTTCGTATCATTAGGGTTTCCTGACTTTGCAATCGAAAAGGCCTGTTTGAATGGCTTATTAGAAACAGCGATGGTAGCCAACTAAAAAAAACACCTCTTAGAAAGAGGTGTTTAAGAATAAAAATTGGGCTATTCAATCTTAAATCCGTCTGGAATTACGGCTCCTTTTTTAAGTACTATAATGCCGTCTTTAATTACATAAGAAGCGGTTTCGGTATCTTGTAAATGAGCTCCGCCGTTTATAGAGACGTCATTCCCGATACAACAATTTTTATCTACAATGGAATTATTGATAAAGCATCGCTTACCAATGCCTAAAATAGGTATGTTACTGTTATTAAGATCTTCTATAGTTTGGTAGCTATCGCTTCCCATCATATAGGTATTGGTAACCACAGATTCTTCACCAATTCTTGCTCTAATACCAATAATAGAGCGTTCTATTTTTTTTGCATTGATAATACATCCTTCAGAAATAATAGACTTTTTGACGTCTGTATTGGATATTTTTGAAGTAGGAAGCATTCTTGCTCGGGTATAAATTTGTTTCGATTTATTATACAGGTCAAATTTTGGAATATCGTCTGTTAACCCGATATTGGCTTCAAAGAAAGAATCTATATTCCCAATATCTGTCCAATACCCTTCGTATTGATAACTATAGGTTTTTAATTTTCCAATACTATTCGGAATAATATCTTTTCCAAAATCTACCGTACTTTTATCTTCCATTATTTCTATAAGCAGCTTTCTATTAAAAATATAAATTCCCATAGAAGCTAAATAAGGTCTGTTTTGAGACGCCATTTCGCTACTTACGTCCGATTCCCATCCAGTCAACTCTTCTGAACTTGGTTTTTCTGTAAAAGAGGTGATTAAATCATTTTTATCGGCTTTTAAGATACCAAAAGAAGTCGCCTCTTTCGGACTTACAGGGGTTGTTGCAATGGTGATGTCTGCCTTATTCTTTATATGTTCTTGGATCATCAAGTTATAGTCCATTTGATATAATTGATCTCCAGATAGAATCAATGCATACTCAAAATCATGCTGTAAAAAATGATGCATACTTTGTCTTACAGCATCTGCTGTTCCTTGAAACCATTTGTTGTTTTGAGGAGTTTGCTCTGCGGCTAAAACATCTACAAAAGCTTGACTAAAAAAACTAAAATGATAGGTGTTTTTTATGTGTTTGTTTAATGACGCTGAATTAAATTGAGTAAGCACAAACACTCTCTTTAAGCTAGAATTAATGCAATTTGAAATAGGGATATCCACCAATCTATATTTTCCAGCTATAGGAACTGCTGGTTTTGACCTTGAATCTGTAAGGGGATATAATCTGGAGCCTTGGCCGCCACCTAAAATAATTGAGAGCACTTTGTCATTAAACATATTATTTATTTTAAAGATTGATATAGATTTTTTACTTGCACTGCAATCGAAGACCAGTTAAAATGTTCTTCTACTCTTTTTCGTCCTTGAATTGCCATGCTATTTTGCAGCGAGGTATTGGCAATTATACGATTGATAGCAAGTGCTAAATCCTTGGAAAATTGTGCTGGATTTTCAGGCTCAAAAGGCGCTTCTTTTTGTTGTGTTATTGGAACTAAAATACCTGTTTCGCCATCTAAAACTACTTCTTTGATGCCTCCTACAGCACTGGCTACCACGGCTGTTTTACAAGCCATGGCTTCGATGTTTATAATCCCAAAAGGTTCATAAATAGATGGGCAGCAAAAAACGTTGGCATGCGAATACAATTGAATGACTTCTTTTTTGGAGAGCATCTTATCAATCCAAATTACATTTTTTCTGGTTTTTTGAACTTCAGCAACGCTGTCTTGCATTTCTTTTGCAATTTCTTTTGTGTCTGGCGCTCCTGCGCATAAGACAACTTGCGTTTCTTGATCAATATGTTTAATGGCATTTACCAAATGAATAATTCCTTTTTGACGGGTAATTCTACCTACAAAAAGCACAAAAGGTTGGTGGGGATTAATGCCATATTCGAGTAAGGTTGAAGTGTCTGTGGTTGCTTGATATTCCTCTAGGTTAATACCGTTGTAAATAACACGAATCTTATTTTTATCTACCTTAAAATGTTTTAAAACGTCTTGTTTGGTTTCTTCGGATACCGCAATGATGGCATCTGCCATTTCTATAGCTGTTTTTTCAACCCAAGAAGAAACATCGTAACCTCTGCCTAATTGTTCTCGTTTCCAAGGGCGCAAAGGCTCTAAAGAATGTGTGGTAATCACTAGTGGAATACCATAAGATAATTTGGCTATAATACCAGCAAACTGGGCATACCAAGTGTGACAATGCACCACATCTGCATCCACTTGGTCTGCATTCATCTGCAAACAGGTACTTAAGGTTTTAAAAACAGATGCCAATTGAGGATCCGTTTGGTTAAAATCATCGGCTTTAATTTCATAGCCTTTTACCCGTAAATTGGTTTTGTATTCGTCTTGCTCGCCAAAACAACGCACATCAACGGGCATAAGTTTTGCTAGTTCATCTGCTAAATATTCTACATGAACCCCTGCTCCTCCATATACGTTGGGTGGAAATTCTTTTGTGTAAAAAAGTACTTTCATTGGTCTTTAGTGATAAAAAATATTGGGAAAGTTACCGCTAAATTTTTAAATACAATGGGTTATAGGTTCAATTAAATGAAAGGCTCAACACCGAAAACACCTGTTTTAGGTAATTCACATTTTTAGGACTTTTTTCTTTTATATCTGTAATTTTGGAGGGCTGTTTCTCAAGATTCATTATTAAATCATTAATTTCTGTTGGGTTTTTTATCTCGGCAACAATGATAAATCCGATATGTGTTAAATCATTTTGACTAGTTAAAAAACGACTTCCAGCATTTATGGCTTTTTTTAGTCCTCTGTCTTTTTTGATGTCTAAAATGGAAAAATAAAAAGGGTTTTTAAACCTTATATTCTCTAGTCCTTTTAAGGTATCGTCTCTACTAGCGTTGTTTACTAAACAAATTGGAAACGAAGTTTTATGAAGCTCAAAATGGTCAATTTCTTTTTGATGATCTTTAAAAACAATAATGATTCCTGTTCTCATATGTATTGGTTGGTATTAAGTTTTTGCAAAAAGTTGTTATTGAGCGTAAAACATATTTTGCTTTTAGCACTTTTTTTTCTGAAGGTATATGTCCAAGCAATTTTACCAAGTTGAAATATTATTTTCATAGAATCGTTCATAGTAAGCTTAGAGCCATCCATATGAATCCATCTTTTTAATGGTTTTTCACAAATAATTTCGAGAGTTTTAGGAAGTTTGAAATGTTTTCTAACTCTCAGGAAAATCTCAACATCAAAGAGCCATTTGGTGATAAATTTTTCTGAGAACGCAATTTGAATAATATCTTTGTGGAAAATTTTCGCCCCACATTGGGTGTCGTTAAAATTCATGGCTAGTATTTTTCTGATGATAAAATTAATGGTCAAACTAATTAATTTTCTTGCAGATTCTTTGGAGATATCTGCACCCATTCTGCTCATTCTAGAACCACTAACAATCTTGTATTTAGAGTTTTGAATGGTGGATACTAAATCATCAAAATCGGCAAGGTCTGTAGATAAATCGGCATCTAAAAAACCAATATAATCTAAGTCATCCATTTTTGCCATGTGTAGCATGCCTAATCGTACCGCTTCGGCTTTTCCCCCATTTTTAACACAGTTATAAATGCTAATAAAATCTTCTCTACCTTTTTTTAGGTTTTTCAATACATCCAAGGTATTGTCTTTGCTGCCGTCATTTACAAAACACAGATGGTATCCAGAATTTTTATCAATAAAATCGGTAAATTCTTTGCTTAATAACCTATTTTCTTCATCGTAACAAGGAATAACTACCCCTACACACCTTTCTTGTATAATTATGCTATCTGTATTTTCTAACGTTGATTTTTTTTCTGGCAGACCAATGATATTTTTTATACGTAAACAGATTTCGTTTAAACTTAATGGCTTTTTCATATAGTCATTGATCCCTAATTCAAAAGCATCTTTGATGGTATTATCATCTTTTTTTCCTGATAAAATGACAATAGGTACATTATCTTGGTGCGTTATTCTAATGTGTTTAATGAGTTCAATCCCAGAAATTTTAGGCATAGAGATGTCTAGAATTACCAAATCAGGTTTCCATTGTTTATAGATAAGAAGCCCTTTGTTGGACTCAGTTTCTGTTTTTACATCATACCCTAATCCACGAAGTCTTTTCTGTAAAGGAAGGAGTACTAATTTTTGATCGTCTATGGCTAATATTTTCATGATATCATATTCTTTATCAATACTTGTGGGTTAAAAGTACGTCTGATTCACTTAGTCAAACCTTACTATTTGTTCAAAACCAGTGTATCTTTAGATGAACTGCAGTTTTGTGTAGTTTATTTAAAAGACTTCTACCATTATAATTATTTATCTTTACTAAAACGAAATTCAGCTATTATTCATGCCAAAAGCATCTAATAAATACTTAATTGCAGCCCTTCTTTTAGGGGTGGCTTTTCATGGAACCACTATTTTTTTTACTTTAGAAACTACCTATGATGCTTTAATTCATTTATTTTTTGCAGATCATTATGCAAATAGTTGGTTTGAGCCATGGAATTATAAATGGTACACGGGGTTTACCGTAATGAGTTATCCACCTTTGGTGCATCAAACCATTGCATTATTCTCTTTTGTTGGTGGTTTAAAATTCGGTTTGTTTACCGTTACTTTACTTAGCGTGATTTTATTTATTACAGGAGTTTATCGATTTTCGTTATTGCTAACCGGGCACAGAATCGTAGCGGGTTATGCCACGTTACTTGCTGTTTTTTCGTCATCATTTGCAGAAACCCTGCATGTTTTTGGTCAATTGCCAAGTATCATTGGAATCGCTATTCTAATGCATTCTTTCCCCGAAATTTATCTGTGGTTAAAAACCGGAAAGTATCGCTATTTATTTACAGCGCTCTCCTTGCTTGCTGTTAATGTAACCTCTCATCATGTTACTCCCGTTTTTGGAATGATTTTTTTTGTTTTTCCTTTGATAGGAATGGCCATTATGGATCACGCTAGTACGCGGGTAAAAACCATAAAAGAGGTGACACTTAAATTATTTCTTTTAAGTTTTAAACGTTTATTTAAACGAATCATGCTTTTTGGTTTTTCAACACTTTTTTTAATCGTAGGCTGTATTTTGCCCTATTGGATTAATTCGAAGAATAATCCAATAACACAAGTGCCCATTCCACACGGTTCGAGAGATCATTTCTTAGAGGTTACTTCTTCTGGTTTGGTTTTCTTTTTAATTCCTTGGGGAATCTTGTTGTTGCTCTTACCCTATGTTTTTTATAGATTTTTTTCTAAAAGATATTTATTTTTCGGATTATCTTTTGCTGTCTTAGTTGTTTTGGGTACTGGAAGTACCACACCAATTCCTCGATTCATGCTAGGAGAAACAGCCTTTAATATTCTTACCTTAGACCGTTTTACTTTATGGGCTTCTATTATGGCATTGCCCATATTTGGTGAGTTTGTTTATCGATTTGTGGAAGCCGATTTAAAAGGAAAAATTCAACGGAAATTTGGGGCTATTTCGTATCGTTTGTTAGGTGGTTTATTGGTGTCTTTATTTTTGTTTATGACAATTTTCACTATGAGTTTAGGGTATTTTAGGCCCTCACAGCCACAACAAATAAAGATGTTACCTATTGTTAATTTCTTAAATCAAGATAATCACGACAAATGGCGATTTTTAACCTTGGGCTTTGGAGATCAAATGGCCTGGCTTTCTGCACAAACAAACGCTTTATCTGTAGATGGAAATTATCATTCTGCGCGCAGGTTACCTGAATTAACGACTAGACCTATTGAGCGCTTAGAGAACTCAAAATTTAAGGGCGTTGCAGGGATTGGTTCTTTGCAACAGTTTTTAACTACACCAGAGAAGTACCATTTAAAATATATTTTTTCTAACGACAAGTTTTACGATCCGATACTTTATTTCTGCGGTTGGCAAAGACTTCGGCAGTTAGAAAATGGCATACAAGTTTGGGAAAAATTAAATGTGGCGCCCATTGCAGCAATCTTACCCAAAGAGGACGTGGCAAAGTGGCAAAAAATACTCTGGGGTACCCTTCCGTTTTTAATTTTGCTTATTGCCTTTGTACTCAATATTCAAATGCTTTGGATTAGAGTTTTAAAATTAAAAGTAAAAAAAACTCCCGAGTATTTTAAATTTGCAAGAAGGCATATTAACTTCTCTGCGGTTCTTTTAAAAATATCTTCTATCTGGGCAATGATGGTCTTGCTTCTTGTTTTTTATGGCATGTATCTTTTCTATTTAAAGAATGATGCACAACGTTCTCCAGAAAATGTAATAATGGCCTATTATGATGCCTTAGATTTTAAGGAATACGAAATAGCATATAGTTATATGAACCCTAAGAGCAATATGTCTTTAACTCAATTTATGCTAGAAATATCGATAACAGACGGTTTGTTAGGTTCTTATGCGAAGTTAGATGCTTTAGAAACCATCGTCTTAGCAAAAAATGATAGCTTAGCGTCTCTTAAAGTAATTGAGAATTGGATTACCCCCTTAGATAAAATTAAAAAAATAGCCTATAGATCTTTAGTGAAAATAAATGGTAATTGGTATGTAACGCCAGAAGAATTAGATTTTGATCTACCTCCAAATCAATTATATTCAAACAATACCACCAACTATTTTAATCATGGAAGAAGAAGAATTACTACAGAACAAACTTATAATGAAGATGTTTTAAAACAGCCTGTATTAGAAATTTTATCGGCCAGGTTGGTGAAATTTAAAAACTCTTATGCGGTAATTGGTGAAGTTCAAAACATCGATAATGTTCCCGCAGATGTGGTCTTAAAGGGCACCTTATATAATGAAGAAAGTAAAGAATTGGCAACCTATAATGCAAAATATCATGTAAAACACAAATTAATGCCAAAAGAAATTACCTCTTTTAAAATTAATTTTGAAGGGATTGCTTGGTCAAAAATTCAAGATTCAATTCCCAAGACGTTTAACCCAGATCAGTTTACACCACAAGAATTTGAAGAACAACCTACTAAATTTAATTTACAAGCGGCGGGAAATGTTTCGAGCTCTGATTTATTTAAAAGTGCGGTACTAAGTGATTTAGAAATTGGAAAGACAAAAATAAGCGGGACAATATTTAATAGTGGTGTTCAAGAAATCACTGTTCCCCAGCTTTTAATAAGCTATTACAATACCCGTAAAGAATTAGTTTGGGTAGACCATTTATTTATGGAAGCGGGAATTCGGCAAGAGCGAAAACAAAATTTCGAATATCCCATTTTAAAAGAAATGCACATCACAATAATTAATGATAATATGGATAATTGTTTCGTAAATGGGTTACCCAATAAAGCAATCGTAGCCCAGATCATAGTCAACAGGAATAAAAAACATTTAGGTACAATGCTGCAGGAAACAGAAAATAAGGAGTATCCCTACTTAAAAATTGAAACGAACTCATTTATAGGAAATCCAAATTGAAAATAGAGAAAAACATAGTAAAAGTTTTATTTCTGCTGGTTGCTCATCTTGGCTTCTCGCAAGAGGAATCTGAAATAAAACCTATGGATCGCGACACTTTTTTTGCAGGAGAAAAAATAATTTTAACCTTTTCTGATCCTCTTGATAAATCAACAGCCATTTATTTTTCTTCGAGTTATGGAAGTACATTTCTTCAGGGAAAAAGAGCTAACAATAAGATGAGTTATGAACTTCCAGACTACTTAGCTAATAAATCGGGGGTGGTATATTGGAGAATTATAAATGCAGAAAAAATTTCTGGTCAATTTACCATTCTGCCTAAAAACACCATTACAAAATTAGAGACTTATGTAGGGCCGCCAAGTATTATTGTAGGAGGAAAAGATTTTAGCATGCTAGTGGTTATTCCTACAGATTCTCTAGATAATCCAACCCAAGAAAACAGGCAAGTATTTACGAATAGTCAATTTTATGCGGCCATAGATTCTTCTATGCTAATCACTGAAAACCTCATTGCGTTTAAACGATTTTATTCCAGTAAAAAAAGTGGAAGGTTATTGCTTTCTACCTCCCGTCAATTTCTCAATTCAAAAGAATTTACGGTAGATGAGTATCCCGCAATTCCTACAGATTTTTCGATTTATTTTAGACGGAATCACGGGTTTGCAGATGGTAACCAAATTACTACTTTTTATACCTCAGTCATCAAAGATGCTTTTGAAAATATAGTGATCGACGGTACCTATGTGACTTTTATTATAAAAAACTCGAGCAATGCTATTTTACAAGCTAGTGGTTTAACTATTAATGGTGTAGCAACGGCGAAAATGATTCATCCTGTCCACGAAGAGAATTGGGAGATAAAAGCGCTTGTATATGAAATGGCCGATAGTAATGTGTTAAACATTGCTTACCAACAAGCGATTAACGATTTTGAAACTGTCTTTTCTCCCAATAACAGGAAGCTTACAATAGGGCCTTTGCAAAGTTTTATGAAACAAATTTTTCCTGATGGCTGCCAAGTAACACTCATGGTTTATAAAGGTGAAAAATTAGAAAAAGAGCTCACTAAGACATCCAATAATGGGTATGTGAGTTTTCATCTAAAAGCGGCAGAATATAAAAATGGAACCTATACACTAAATATAAAATTGGCAGGATTAAAAAAGGAATTTAAAAATTGTAAGTTATGGTAAAACAGAATAAAAACATTGTACGTGTTGCACTGGGAGTGTCTTATATTCTTATGATTGCCTTGCTTGTTTCAGGAATAGGAGCGATTTTTGCGTATTTAAATACTGGGGCAGACCGAAGTAAAATGTTGCATACAGAAATAAAGAATATAGAACAATACTTGCCAAAAGTGGTTTGGGAGCCCCTAAATAATAAAGGGAGAAAGATGAGTTTTTTAACTTTAGACGCCTTAGAAAACGATTACTTAGACGCATGGTACGTGAAAAATTTAGCCTATCAAACCAATACCAAAACGGGCATAGAAGATTATTATACAGAGAGTGCTCGAAAAAATATTTATCAGATCATAGCGGCAAATAAGAAAGCCAAAACTACGATAGCTGCGACCAGTCTAAGTCATCATATTACCTTAGATTTTTTTAGTGAAGATGGTCAAATAGCAGTAATTACGGATGAGAATGTGTTAGAATATAAGCGCGTTTTAAGAGAGGGTCAAGTTGTTTTGGAACTTAAAGAAATCTCCACTTATAAAGTTGTTTTTTTATTAGAAGATGGCTTTTGGAGAATTCGGCATTTTGTAAAAACAGCGTCAAAAGAATATGACAAGGAATTTAAAAATAGGTCTTTAATTACTGAAGAATTAAAAGGAATCAATTATTATCCGCAAAAAAATCCTTGGAAAATGTTTACAGATGATTTTGATGCAAGTATTCTAGATAAAGATTTTAAAATTATTGGCGATGCAGGATTAAATACGATTCGAGTTTTTGTTCCCTATGCTGCTTTTGGAGCCGCTAATGTTCAGGAAGATAAGGTAGACAAATTGGGCGTTTTATTAGACTTAGCCGCTAGAAATAAATTAAATGTAATGATTACTTTATTTGATTTTTATGGTGATTACAGCGTGGTTAACTGGACATTAAATCAACGCCATGCAGAAAAAATAGTGACAAGGTTTAAAGGCCATAAAGCTCTTTTAGCCTGGGACATTAAGAATGAACCTGATTTAGATTTTGAGAGTCGAGGAGAGCTTAGTGTAAAAAGTTGGCTAATAAGCATGATACATCACATTAAATCTATAGATAAAGTGCATCCTGTAACGATTGGTTGGTCTAATGCAACAAGTGCTTTGATTTTAAAAGATAACGTAGATTTTGTGAGTTTTCATTATTATAAAGATGTAGATAATTTGGCAGCAACCTATCAAAAGATGCAAGTAGCAATCCCAGAAAAACCAATTGTAATGAGTGAGTTTGGAAAATCTTCTTATAATGGGTTTTGGAATTTATATTCGGGTTCAGAGAATGCGCAAGCTGCATATCATCAAAAGAGTCAAGACATCATTGTGAAAAATAAAATTCCTAATTATGCTTGGACCTTATATGATTTTAATCAAATTCCAGAGGAAGTTATAGGGGGGTATCCTTGGCGAATGAACCCACAAAAGAAATATGGGTTTTTAGATGAAAATGGCCAAAAAAAAGTGTCATTTTCATTTATTTTAAAATAGAGAAATCTTCTTTTTTTATAGCGCTTTTGGCTCGTTTCTCTTTAATTATTTCTCTAAAGTTGTAAAGATATATTTTCGTGATTTTTTTCATTGGAAAAGCGTTGGCGGCTTTAAAATTTGTTTTACCTAACGCCATTCTATAGTCATTATTTGTAACAATGTTTTCTATGGCTTTTGCCAAACTATCCGTGTTTGATGGCTCGAAATATTCTCCTTTATAGCCTTCGTCTTCAATTAAGGCTTTTAAATCTCCTAAATTGGGCATTACAACGGCTTTGCCATAGCTTCCTGCTTGGTGCAATACCCCAGAGCTTCCTGTTGTAGCGGTGTATGGAAATACAACCACGGCACTTTCATTAAAAACCTTAGAGACATCTTCTTCGGCCACATAGCCCGTAAACCTTAAATGAGCAATGTGCTTATATTTCTCTTGTACACTTTTTAGATACCCAGGAGCGTTGGGGTTGTCTGTGCCTGCAATGACAATTTCTAATTCCAAATGAGTAGATTTTCTAACTTTTTCTACGGCTTCGATCAGACCTTCTACTTTTTTATAAGTGCCAAATTTCCCAAAAGCCATAATTTGTAAAGGCCCTTTTGGGAGCTTATAATTAGGAACTTGAGAAGAAACTTCAAACGTTCCGTGAGGAATCATGGCAATATTACTTGCGTAATATTTGTGTTTTAATGTTTTTACATATTTATGCATGGTTACAGCCACTAAATCTGCATGTAGAATAAATTTTGTTAGAACGGTTCCAACAAATCCATAGAGTTTTTCAAGCCATTTGTTTGAGGTGAAACCGGCATTTTTTAAATCTACCTCTTCTAAAATATTATGCAATAAAACAATATTTGGAATTCTTAATATTTTACAAACCAATGGGAGCAATAAACCTAAAGCAGCAGCTAATTTTTTATCACCAAACTTCATGAATTGGAGGTTTAATAACACCGCATCTGGTTTTGTTTCCTCCATAGCCATGGTTATATTTAAGAGGTTCGAGCAGCTGTTAAAGGTCCAGCACTCTTTGATGATTATTTTACATCCTTCTTCAGGAAATGAAATATCTTTTTCTCCTTGAGTGCGGTCTGTTAATAAAATAAGTTCAGAAATTTCACTTCTTTGTCTCAAGTGTTTTACCAGATGATAACCATATTCGTTTAGGGTAACTTTACTTGGTGGATAGGCAGTAACGATCGCTAGTTTCATAATAATTGGTTTAATAAATTCTTGTTTCTGATACAAATTTCCTTTAAATTATATTAAAAATGAAGGGACTTTGTTGGAATGCAATTTTCTTACGCTGAACGGGACATAGATTTGGATAGCCTTCTTTTCTGACGATACGTATCGAAAAGGAAGAAAGTGAGTTGTAAGATTAAGAGCAGAATCATTGTTATAATTTGTACATGAACTACTTCTGTTGTTGAATGGTGAAATATGGTGATACCAATAATTTGTAAGATGCCAAAAACTCCTGAAAGCACCACTGGGACATATTGATCTAGGGATAGAAAATAATAGGTAAAAATATTTGCGATCGCAAAAATACCCGTTGCTAAGGCGTATTTCCACAACAAATTGGAGATGGGTAAATAGGCTTTCCCAAATAGTAGTAAGATGAGTTCTTCTGGAAATATATAGCAAACAGAAATAATACAAAAACTAATAATGCTTATATAGCTAAGGTATTTGAATAAAGTTGGGGTGGTCGCTTTGTTTTCTTTTTTAAGTTGAATTACGGTGGGTAATAATATCAAAACAAACATCCAAGCAATAAAATAGACCACTCTACCAATTAAGGCCAAAGAGGCATATAAACCAGCATCAAAACCATTAAAATAATGTTTTACCAAGAGAATATCGCTATTGTTAATTACGATTTGTGATAACTCATAAAAAGCAGTGATGATAAAGAAATGATTTATTTTTTTAGCTTGTTTTTTTTCGATTTTAATTTGTTTAAAAATGTTTATTACGCTCAGGTTAATGGGGAATAAACCAAAAAAGAAAGAAAGTAAGATGCCTAAGGCGATCACTATCGGTGAACTCACATCGAACAAGAAAATGAATAGTAAGGTAATACCCAATCTGCTTAACATTTCTGTTTGATAGGTAATCGCTAAAAATTTGAAATCCTTTTTGCCTTGAAAAATGCCGCGATTAACGCTCATTAAGAAATAGACAGGAACTCCTAAACCAAAAATGATAAACATATTCACAGAAGATGTTTTAAAGACTGTTTGCAAATCTTGAGCAAAAACAATAATCAGAAAACCAAAACACAGGCCAATTATAAGTGCATTTTGATACATTTTTTTTATGAATTTCTTTTCTGGTGCTGGTTTAAAAGAAGTTATAAACTTTGCCGTAACCAATTGAAAGGTCATTGCTAAAAAAGAAAGGACGAGTAAAAAGGTGATAAGCACTGCGGCATCTGCAAAATTAGCAGGACCCAGAATTCTACCTAAAAGTAAGTTGTACAGGTAATTACCTCCATTAACGAGTAATGCGCTTACTAAAAAGAGCTGTTCAGAGGAAACTTTTAAGGAAGTTTTACGTAAATTTTGTCGTGTCATTATTGTTATTATAGATCTTAATCTACTATAAAGGTATTTCTGGGGAAGCATTTGTTTTTATTAATATCGTTTAAAAGCAATTTTCTTTCGATGAATGAATCATTACTATTGCTTAACTTGCCTAGCATAAAACCCTTTCTCCATGAATTTTAAATTATTACTTCTATTAATAGGCCTACTATTCTCCTTTGCAGGCTTTTCTCAAGAAATGAAAGAAGGTTTCACCTATTTAGAGACAGGAAAAAATAAAGAAGCAGCTACTTTTTTTTTAAATATTTTAGCAGAATACCCAACAAATAAAACGGCGAAATTATGTTATGGTAGGGCGGTAGGTTTAAGTGGGAGTCCGGCAATGGCAAAGAAGATTTTTACCGAATTGTTATCGCAGTATTCCAATGATTTTGAAATAAAGCTTAACTACGCAGAATCCTTACTATGGAATAGTGAATTTGACGAAGCCGAAAAATTTTACGGGCAATTAACTCAGGAAAAAAGCCAAAGTTTTCCGGCTTTATTGGGCTATGCAAATACCTTGTCAAATTTAAAAAAATACGAAGAAGCCCTTATTTATGTAAATAAAGCACTTCAGGTTTTAAGAGGGAATAAAAATGCTTTACAATCTAAGAAGTACATTAATCTAGGGTATGCACGTCAATATTTAGGAAAAAGAGATTATAAAAAATCAATAGAAATACTCAATAGTAATTTAGGTTTCTTTACAGATGATACAGAAACATTGCTCAACCTAGCGAATGTTTATTTAATTTCGGAAGATTTTGAGAACGCCGCAAAAATTTATCAAAAAATAGGGGAGGATCCTAGCAATAAAATAACGGCTTTGAATGGCTTGGCTTTGATGGCTCATTTAAATGCCAATGATAAAGAAGCTCTAGAAATTTCAAAGGATGCATTAAACCAGTTAGATGCAGAAGCAACCTCCGATATTATAAAACAGACCAGAGAAAGACATGTTCAGGCATTAATTTGGAATAGAAAATACAAGGAAGCAGAAACAGAAATCTGTGCGTTTTTAAAGCAATACCCCAATGAAAACTGGGTGTTCTCTTTAAGAGCAACACTAAACATTTACAAAAGTAATTTTAAGAAAAGTATTGCAGATTATAACAGCATTTTGCAAAATGAAGTGCGTTCTTTTGATGGAAATCTAGGGAAGGCAAATGCCCAAAAAGCGATGGGTCTTTTCGATGATGCTTATGAGTCTGCCGAGACCACTTTAAGCTTTTATGACAACCAAAAAGATGCCACTAATTTTATAAAAAAATTAGATTTGCAATTTACGCCAACAGCAACGTTAAAGACGATTTATAATTTTGATAATGGAAATAACAAAGCCTATAATTATTTAATTGATATGGTCTTTCCAACATCTACAAAATTGTCTTTTTTAGGAAGTACTAATTATAGAACTACCCAAAATAACGTGTTAAGCTCGAGTGCTAAGTCGTCTAGTTTTTCGCTTGGTGTTCGGTATCAGTTAAGGCCATCCATATCCTTTAAAGCAATCGCAGGAGTCTCTAACACCAGTTCTGATGTTAAGGACTACAGTAAATTGATTACTTCTATTGCCTTTGAGATGAAGCCCTTTAAATTACAAAATTTAGAAATTGGGTACAATAGAGCGATTCAAGATTTTAATACAGCCTTGTTAAACAGAGAACTCGTGCAAAATAACTTCTATGCAAATTATAATATAAGTTCTAATTTTAATTTCGGTTGGTTTACGCAATATTTTTATACGACACAGAATGATGACAACACAAGGAATTTACTATTTACGTCTTTGTACTATAACATTTTAAACAAACCAATTTTAAAAACTGGAGTCAACTACCAATCTATAACCTTTACAAATCAAGTACCAAGTATTTATTTTAGTCCAGAAAAATTTAATGTGGTAGAGGTTTTTGTAGATCTTTTGAAAGACGAACAAAGCGCAAAAATAAAAAACTTTTTTTATGGCTTAAGTGGTGCCATTGGTTTGCAATATATTGAGGATGATGAGGCGCAAAGCACCTTCAGAGTGAAAGGGAATTTTGGATATAAATTTTCTGATGCTTGTTTAATAGATCTATATGCACTGCATAGTAATATTGCTTCTGCGACTGCTGCCGGATTTCAATTTTCGGAAATAGGACTCCGTTTTAAGTATGCTTTTTTAAGGAACCCTGTTTTTAGGAAATAAAAAAAACGAAGGATCTTTTCCTTCGTTTTTTTTATTTATCATTCTTGTTTTTTATTCAATTAGAAAGGTTCCTTTAAAGATTCTTTTTTGGTTATCAGTAAAGAGATATTTGTAAATTCCACTGGTTAATTTAGGAGCATTATAAATTGCTTTTTTCTGCGTGTTTACTTCGATTTTTTGATGATCAACCACTCTACCTAATAGATCGATAACCTGTATCTGAATAGATTTTGTATCTGTTGCTAACTGAATGGTTGTTCTGTTAGTAAATGGATTTGGATAATTAAGTACCAAAGAGGGGTTTATATTATTTTCTTCAACAGCTAAAACAACCGTTTTATTGAAAGCTACATTTTTAAGACTTAAATTGAATGGAAGATAGGTCTTATAATCATGAATGATCGAAAATACAATGGTTTTTATATTGGTGAATATGATTGATTTTCCTTCATGATCTTTAAAGTCACTAAAGGGAATACTATAAAAGGTGGCTATATTATTCGCAGGAATTGTATAGCGCAATCTGGTAGACCAATCGCCGAAATTTTCTGGCACCAATATAATTTCTACTGCGTGATTATTGTCTGAAAAAAACTCCAACGTTTGATATGAGGTCACATCTAAGGTTTGATCTCCGGGCAATAAATGTCTAAATAGATTGATGTTTCCTTTTACTTGGCCACTAATTTTAGGAGCTCTTTCAATTTCGTAGGTATTGTCTGTATAAACGGTGGCTTCATCGGTAACATTAAACGTTTCTAAGGTAGCTTGATCATCTAAGAAATCTGTTCCCCAAGGTCCATCTGCTAGGTATAAAGCATCTTTTTGTTGAGATTTTTCGGTTCGTAAAGACAAGCCCAAATCAAATAAAACGCCAGAGGTTAAATGAATCTCTTCTTCCCAATTACCACTTAAAGAGATTGTTTCTGTAATTTCTGTGCGCTCAGAGGTTTCCGTTTTTGCGATGTTCGCATTTAGGGTTAGCGCTTTTTCTGCTGTTTTATTAATGATGTTTAAGCGAATGATTCCGTTTAAATATGAACCCGACTTTACAAAAACGCTTGGGGTAAGGTCTTCTACAGAATTACTTATTAACTCCTTTTGAGCACTTAAGGTATCAAGAATATGATTGGCTATGGAAAAAACTTGTGAAAATGTTCCTCCCCAAATTTGAAAATTGTAATAATTGCCTTCTGGGTATTGTGCGATATTCCAAAAGCTGAATAGCTCATTTTTAGTATCATCTAACTTTATAGAAAAACTAAGCGTATACTCAACCTCTTCCGTTGCTCTTTGAATTTTAGAACTAATTAGTTTATGATTTCTTACCATAACCGTTCTAACATCTAACAAATTAGACCCATTTAATCGATCGCAAATTACTTTGGAGTGGTCATAAATAGCACCTTCTGTTTGGGTAGCAAACACCGCAGAGACTCTTTTTTCACCTTGATAATAATCTACAGAAAAAATTTCTTTGGCATTGGTAATGCCCAATAAATCTGCTGGGCTAGAGACAAAAGGTCTTTCTGTACCAAACATGCCTGTTTCCGGTAATAAGTTTTCTAAAGAAATGTTCTGTTGCCCATTTTTAGAGGCGTAGGTGTTTCTAGTAAATTTAGGTTGCAATTTTTTCTGATTAAAAATTTCACCTGTTTGTGCTCGTTTAAAATTTCTTTTTGCAATTTTAGTTGCCAAGTCTCCATTGCTTTCTAGCCCCCCATCATTTGCTGAAGTTACATCTGTTGCGCTATCTATATCTGCAAAATTAGAAGTGTTAATCGCTGTATAAGAGTTGGTAGAGATGTAAAAAATTGCATCGTTAAAATCTTGATCACTAGCGATGTCATCTCTTCTTATATCTTCAAAGCCTAAAATAAGTCTTTCATTTGTTGGGTCATTTAATATCACATTGTGGGTCCTTAAAGACTCATCGCTTTCTGGATTTAAACCGATGTCGGAATATAACTGCAATTCTCCCTCTAAAACATCTTCTTGGGTAGAACTCCATCCATCAACCAATAAAACAAAGCCAATTCCGGTGCCAGCCTCAAAGGTTCCTATTTTTACTTTATCACCTATTTGTAATCCGCCACCACTGTCTTCAGCAGAAACATTTGGAAAGATAATGGTAATATCTTCTTTTGCAGGAGGCGATGTTAAAGGCGAATTTATATCATACGTGTAATAACCAAATGCATTGTTATAATCATCTCCTTCACGAACAAAAGTTACAAAGATATCTGCGGTAGCTTCTATTTTAATATCTGTATCATAACTAGAGGTAATATATTGTGGATTATAGTCTGGAACAGGATAGTTATCTGGTAATGAATTGGTAATTACTTCTAGTGTTTCTGAGGAAACTACATCACTTGGATCTTCTAAATAGAGGGGCGTTCCGTTTGAAGTATACGTTCCAAGAAAATTATAAGAGGAAGATGTACTGGAAGGAATGGATGCAATGGTTCCGTTAATTGCGATGGCTCCAATGCTGGAATACAATCTTCCATCTATAGCGCCACCGGCACCCAATGAAACGGCTCCAGGATATGCTATAACCGTACCAACCATTGTAGTTCCTGCGCCCAGCGCAACTGCTCCAACAGCAATCCAATAAACATTGTCAGACGTGGCACCATTAGCCAATTCAACGGTTGCGCCAGCAACGGAAGTAAGTGCTCCTCCAATCTTAAAAATAAACATAGCGTCAGGATCTCCTTGCGCATCTAACACAAGGGTTTCTGCTATAGAAACAGCCCCTGCAGAAGAATATACTCCTGGAAATATTGTTTCGATATTTATATTTCCATAAATACCGGGATGATTTGTAATGGTTGCTGGAATTGCTTGAAGTTGAACACAGGCTGCGACTAAATCTAAAGAAGCTTGTGCCGTAATTGTATTGGCATTCTCTATGGTGCCGTTTAAAATTGAGGGTAATCCAAATCCAGAGATGACTCCTAAATTAGATCCAATATTACCTGTAACATTAGAAATTCCAGTATTGGCAACAGCTCCACTCACTGTAAATAGAATGAAATTTTCGACCGAGGCAAAATCAATATCAATTATTTGTTGTTTACTACTATTGGTTGTTAGAATTTTACTTGGTAAAACTTGTGCTTGAAAAGAAATTACTATGATTAAGAATAAAGTTAGGACTAATTTTTTCATGATATATATATTTTATCATAAATTTAAGCGGTGTGCTTCCTTTTTTTATAAATAATCGCTTAGAATAGCATTGATGTAGACGAAAGGAGTTTTACTAAAGATAAAGGCTATTTGGTTATAATAAATTTAATCTTCTCATTAGTTCTGTTCTATTGGAGCGACTAATAGGCACCACGTCTTTTTTTATTAAAACGCTGTTGTCTTCAATGTCAATAATCTTATTTACATTGATTACAAAGGATCTATGGATTTTTAAAAAAATACTATCGGGAAGTTTATCTTCTAGTTTTTTAAGGGTAGAATGCACCGTGTAGTTTTTTTCTTCTGTTTTTATGTGAATATAATCGCCTTTGGCTTCTACCAAATAAATGCTATCTAATTTAATTTTTATTAAACGTCGATCTATGTTTACATATAAATTATCTTCACTAGTTTGTTGTTTAATAGTCTTATCTTTTTTTATATCTAAAGCCGGTGGAGCGGGTATTTTTGAGGCCTTTTGTACTGCCTTTTCAAATCTTGAAAACTCAATAGGTTTTAGTAAATAATCAACAATACTATCATACTCAAAAGCTTCAATAGCAAATTTAGAGTCTCCAGTGGTTAAAATTATTTTTGGAGGGTTTTTTAAAGATTTAACGAAATCGATTCCATTAAAGTCGGGCATATGAATATCTAAAAAAATTAAATCTACATCATTGTGCTCGTTTAAATGTTTAATTCCTTGAAGAGCATTGTAGAATTCTCCCACTAAGTTTAAGCTTTCTATCTTTGAAATATGCCTTTTTAAAATTACTCTTGCAGTTAATTCGTCGTCTATAATGAGGCAATTCATTTTCTTAAAAATTTTCTAAATATTGTTCTATGGTTGCTAAGACTGCGTTAAATCGAGGCTGTAGCGCATTGTCTTTTTCTCTTAAGCCACTCTCATACTCATCTGCTAGCTTATAGCTGTTTTTCAAGCCCAAGATACTAATTTTATGCTTTAGCTTATGCACGCTATCTTCTGTTTTTTTAAAATTTTTTTCTTTTATGGCGCTAAAGTATTCTTTTTTTTCTTTGGGGAATTCAGTTTTAATTACCATTAGCAACTCTTTTTCAAATTCTAGATCATTGCCAGAGAGCTGGTGTATAAAGGTTAAATTAGGTTTTTCCATTCTTATTTTTTTAGGGTAAAATGAAACGTTGTGCCTTGAGTTAACTTAGAAGTAATCCAGATTTTTCCTTCATACAGCATGACGATTTTTTGCACAATCGAGAGTCCTATGCCAGAGGACTCATATTCATTTTCTAGTTTTTGGAACGTTTGAAATATTTTATTGAAATATTTTTCTTCAATTCCTATCCCATTGTCTTTGATGTAAAATTGCCAAAATTCTGAGGCTGTTTTTATTATGCCAATTTCAATAACTCCTTTTTCTTTGTCGTTGTACTTAATCGCGTTACAAATTATGTTTTCAAACAATTGGTGTAATCGAAATTTATTCCCCTTTATCATCGGCATGGTTTCTTCTACGATAATGGTGATATGTTTTGGTATCTGTAATGTTTCTATTATTTCTGGGATTAAATTTTTAAGATCTACCTCAAAAATCTCTTTTTCTGTTTTACCAATAGTAGAATATTCTAAGATGCCCTGAATTAATGTGTCCATTTTTAGAACGTCCTTTTTAATTAATTGAATATATTTTTTTCCTGTGGCATCTAATTGGTGGTCATAATCTTTTTCCAGCCAATTAGCCAAAGTATCTACAGATCTTAAAGGTGATTTTAAATCATGGGAAACCATATGTGCATAATCACTTAATTCCTTATTTTTATTGGATAAGTTTTGAAGTAAAGCCTCTCGCTGTTTATTCATTTCTATGATATCTTTGGTTTGGTTCTCTATGAAATCTATTAGTTTTGCGCTATCTAATTCTATATTTTGATTACTCGCTTCTAAGTTAAAAAAGTTAAGTGAATCTGTAATTCTTTTTAATTTTTTAATGACCAATTTTTGAGCCTTTGATTCTTTTTTAAGTTGGATGTTTGCTTCTAATAGCTCTTGTGAGCTTATCGTTATACTTTGCTGAAGCATAGAGAATTGTGCATCATAGCCTAAATAAGATCTTTTTACTGCATCTAAAAATTCTTTTAAATTTTCGTCTTCAATAGTATGATTGGGTAAATACTCTCTAATTTGTCTTTTTAGTAGTGTGCTCATTTATTCACTTAAAAGGGTTATTGTTATTGTTTAATTGTACAATAGACCTGAGATTTCTTCTTGAAATGGCACAATTTCGCCATTTGAATAAAATCTACATAGAGTGGTTTCTTCTCCCACAACAGCTAAAATTTTGTCTATTTCTTCTTCAATTCTTAAGTCTAAAACTAGTTTTCTGCCAATACAGCTCATAAGAATGGCTAATTCTAGTTTGGTTTTTCTATGCAATAAAGCTTGGGTAGCAGCTTTTTTAGAGGTATTTGCAATTTGGTTTACATTGGTCATTATTTGTGGTGCTTTAGAATTTTCTAGTATATCACCTGCCAAAATCATCGTATTATTTTCTTTATTAATATTCAAGATAGACCGAACAAGTGCTTGTTGGTTATCTTTGTTTTTTATACTCAGAGGATATAACAATGTAGCGCCTGGCAATTCTTTAGTCTTTTTTTTTAAATATTTTTTGTGTAAATTTAAAGCAGGTTTGTTGTCTAACTCAAAGAGAATATTGCCTTTAGATGTTGTCACAATTCTTTCTTGACCAAAAGGAGTCCAACCCCCATAAACTGAAAAGGGTACTTCCAAAGAATCACTGTAAAAACCAATAGCGATTACTTCGCCTTGTTTAGATGCTTCGTTATAGGAAGATGCTGTTTTTTTATATCGAGTGTTATCTTTACACAAGCCTCGTGTAATTAATAAATCGTCTTTACCAGTATCATTCATTCCTTTGATTAACTCACTTCCAATAATAAAACTACCTTCAGAAACAATGAAAACGTATTTCAGCTTTTCTTTTTGAAATTGGGTAATTATGTCTTTTCCTATTTTAAAACGATCTAGTTCTTCGCGTAAAACGTTGCTTTTTTTTACCTTAAAGGTGGTTTTTTCAAATTTAATAGCAGTTATAGTAATACAGTTGTCTCTAACATATTTTTTAGTAATATTAGCACAAGTGAAGCCAAATATCAATTCGCCACTTGGAAATAAATCTTTCACTTCGTTATAAATAGTCTTATCTTCTTGTAATAATCTGTCTCCGAATATCAATACTAAAGGGGTAACTAAAACGTGTCTTTTAGAAATGTATTTCCACGTGGTTGTTGCCGATTTTTGTAATTGAATTATTTTCATAACTATTTTTTTGATAGGGTAAAATAGAAGGCAGTTCCTTTTTTGATGATACTCTCTACCCATATGATACCTTTATGGAGGTTTACTATTTTTTTAACAATAGATAACCCAATCCCAGACGAATTCTCACTTTTGTTTAAAGAATGAAAGATTTTGAAGATAGATTTGTGAAATTTTTTATTGATGCCTATCCCATTATCTCGAACGCAAAATTCATAATAATCGCCGTACTCTTTCGCAGAGATGGTTATCAGCCCTTTTTCTTTATCCATAAATTTTATGGAGTTACTAATAAGGTTTTGAAATAGTTGAGAAATTTTTGTCTTTTCGCCTAATATTGTCGGTAATTCAGTATTTATTTTCAGCGAAATATGTGCTGGGATGAGTAGAATTTTCTCTAATTCTTTTACCACTTGCATAACATTTACTTCTTTTTTCATATTTATCGAAGAACCTAAACTTGAATAATTTAAAACATCTTTAATGAGTAGCTCCATTTTTTCGAGGGTCATTTCGATTAACGAAATGTTTTGTAGACTCAATTCATCAAGAACGCCTATATTATCTGTTTTTAACCAATTAACTAAGGCATCGATACTTCTTAAGGGTGATTTTAAATCGTGAGAAACAACATGGGCATATTCGTGCAATTCGTCGTTACTCTTCTCAAGATCATGTAATAGATTTTCTTTCTGTAGTTCGAGCTCTTTAATTTTTGTAATATCTAAATTAATTCCAATAAAGCCTACTATTTCTTCATGAATATTATAATTTGGAGCGCCAGAAATTAACCAATGCCTAGTTTGTCCAGCTTTATTTTTAACTTTTATTTCATATGAAGTAGCCTTCCCTTTTTGACGTTTGGTCTTTTCTTTTAAAAGTTTTCCCCGCTCATCTAGAAAAGGGAATAATTTATGAGCATATTGGCCTAAAAGTTCTTCTTCTGCATAGCCAGACATTTTAATGAAGGTATGGTTGGTCATAATAATTTTGTCCTCGGTGTCAACTTCAACCAATCCAAGATTCATATTGGCAATAATATTGCTGTATTTTTGTTTTTGAGCCTCTAAACTTTTATTATATATTTTTTTTAAGCTAACATCTCTATAGGTCCAAAGATGACCTTGGTATTCTGAATTACTATAAATGGGTATAAAATTGCGTTCTAATACTTTGCCATTGTTCATGATTAGTTCATCTCCAATAACAGGGATTTTTGCCGCAAGAATTTCGTTAATTCTAGTGATAAACGCAACGGGGTTCTCAAAAAGAACTTTATTTTGCTCGGCGGCATTTGAGCAGTCTTCTCCAATTAATACCTCAGGCTCAACTTGGATGGCGAATAACTGGCAAAACTTTTTATTAGTAAGGATAATTTTTCTTTCTTCACTTTCTAATAAAACACCACTATCTAAGTTTACGATGAGTGTTTTTAATCGATCTTCCGATTCTAACTGTTTTTTTTCAGCCTCTTTTTCACTGGTTTTGTCTCTTACAATTCCTTGAGCTGCAATAGGCTCGTTTTTTGAATTAAAAATGATACTTGCGTTAATATGTACCCACTTTACTTCTTTAGATTTGGTTATAATTCTGGCGTTATAATTAGAGAAATAGGCTTCTTGTTGTAGGGTTTTAAAAGATGCCAGTGCATACTCTATATCTAGTGGATAAATTAGATCAACAATATTTAGTCTTTCCTTGTCTATACTATACCCAAAAAGAGTTTCGGCAATATTATTAAATTTAAGCACATTACCATTTAAGTCTATGATTACATATGCATCATTGATGTTTTCAAAAATACCAGCTAGTTGCGATGATTTTTCGCCTAGTAAATGTGCTAATTCGGCATTTACTTCTTTGAGTTCTTCTGAGGTTTTGTAGAGTGCTCGAGATTTTTTTTCAAGGATGTTTTCAGCAATTTTTCTTGCTGCTTTTTCTCGTTTTAAAGTGCGTTCAAGAAGGGCTATTTTGTTCGAATTCATTTATTTTTTATGTATAACGAATCGAACCTCAGTGCCGCTTTCTGTTATTTTATGTAGTTTAATTTCGGCAGAACTCTTAAAGTGTTCAAAAGTTTTGTTCATTAACCCTAAGCCAAAATGATGCATGGCTCTAGTTGATTTATAATCCATTATTAAAGAATTTTCGGTTTTTTTAATAATGATAAAAGTAGGTAATTCAGCATCTGGATAAATTTTCTTCACTTCTACATGGATATGATTTTCTATGGAGGATAACATTTCAATAGGATCTTTATATACAGCTAAAATTTCTGGGTAACTTTTTTGAATCACTTCAAAAAAATGCTCTCCATAGACCAGCAATAAATGGTCTATAGAAATATGGGTTCTTGCGCTTAGGTTTTGCAATAATTGTAGCATTTCAGAAAAGCTATAGGTCCCAATTGAGGTGTAAATTCCCTGAGAAGGTAAAGCTGAATTTGTAATAATTTCATCCACCATTTCTAACCCAAATTTATTCTCAACTAATTCCAGAAACTCAGTAAAAACAATTCCTTTCATTTATATTTCAATTAACTCGTTAATACTCCAATAATTTAATATTCGTTTAATTTTTATTACATAGTTTTCGAACTTTAACGGTTTTAAAACATAACCAGAAACTCCAAGTTTAAAGCACTCTAATAAATCTTTCTTATTATTAGAAGTTGTTAAAATGATAACAGGAATATGCCTTAAATTTTCATTGTTTTTTATGATTCTTAAAAAATCGATTCCAGTAATTTTTGGCATATTAAGATCTAATAAAATAATATCTGGATAATTATCTTTGTTTTTTAGGATTTTCAGGGCCAATTCTGCATTCTGAGCTTCTGTATATTTATGCTTAATTTTAAAAGACCTAAGGGTTCTATTCATCTTCATGACTTCAATAATGTCGTCCTCAATTAGTAGAATATTTAGCTGTTTTTCTTTCATTAGGTTGTTTTTTTTAAGACACAAATTATTCATATTATTTAGTTCTTTCTGTTTTTATAGTTAGGATGGATTTTTCTGTCGGCCAATAACCAAAAAGTAAGGATTAAATGAATTTTCTTTTTAAGAAAAATTCAAGATTAAAATAGATGCAAATTAATAATTCACAATAAAAATCAAAAATGGCCAAAGAATTAAAGGATTTAATAATTATTAGGGTATTTTTTATAGGTTTTCATATTTTTTATAAAATTTAGAATACTTTATTTTTTTATCTCAATTTAATATATAACTTTGTGAATTACAATGAAGTCAATGAGATTACAAAACATTTGGAGCAGTTTCCGTTTTTACTTTTATTTTAGAATAAAAGTAGGGGCTCTATAATGTATTGTTAACTAAAAATAACAACAAACAAAGTCTCGAAATAATTCGAGGCTTTTTTTATACATAAAAATGAAAGTTGCCATTCAAGGAGTTAAAGGATCTAATCATCACATCGTGGTACAACACTATTTTGATCAGGATATCGAATTAGACGAATGTTTGTCTTTTGACCTTTTGGTTGATAGTTTATTGACCAAAAAAAGCGATTTGGGAATTATGGCCATAGAAAATACGATTGCAGGATCTATTATACCCAATTATGCCTTAATAGACAATAATGATTTGCACATTGCAGGGGAATATTATTTAAACATTCACCATCATTTAATGGCCTTAAAAGATCAAACGATGGATGATATTCGCGAGGTTTATTCGCATCCAATGGCGCTGTTGCAATGTAAGGAATTCTTTAAAGGGTATAAAAACATTAAATTAATTGAAGATGTGGATACGGCAGAAGTGGCAAAAAGAATTTCAGAAAATCAATTAAAAAATATTGCGGCAATTGCGCCAAGAATTGCATCGGAAATTTATGGATTGTCTATTTTGTCTTCAGAAATTCAAACCATTAAAGACAATGCAACGCGCTTTGTCATTATACAAACAACAAAGCCAGAAAACGGAGAAGACCAAATTAATAAAGCGTCTTTAAAATTTGAGTTAGATCATAAAAGAGGCAGTTTAGCAGCTGTTCTAAATGTAATGAGCGATTGTAAATTAAGTTTAACAAAAATACAGTCGTTGCCAAAAATTGAAACTCCTTGGAAGTATGCTTTTTTTGTAGATGTAACTTTCGATGTCTATGAAGACTATGAAAAAGCAAAGAAAATTATAGCGATTATGGCAGAAAAGTTTAAGATTTTAGGTGAATATACAAATGGAAGACTATGATAGAAGCAGCCAAAAGATTAGCCGCTGTTCAAGAATATTATTTCTCTAAGAAGTTAAGAGAAGTACGCGGTTTAATAGCAGACGGCAAACCGATTATTAACATGGGAATTGGAAGTCCAGATTTAGCCCCAGCAAAAGAAGTATTGTTGGCAATTACAACCAGTTTATTGGATGTAAATGCACACAAATACCAATCTTATCAAGGGATACCAGAATTTGGAAATGCGCTTGCAGCTTTTTATAAAAAACACTACAAAGTGAACATAAATCCAGAAAATGAGGTGTTGCCACTTATGGGGAGTAAAGAAGGGATTATGCATATTTCTTTGGCTTTTTTAAATAAAGGAGACGTCGTTTTAATACCAAATCCTGGATATCCAACCTATACATCGGTTACTAAATTGGTGGAGGCAGAAGCTGTGTACTACAATTTGGATGAAAGCCATAATTGGCAGCCAAATTTTGTTGAATTGGAGCAGTTAGATCTATCGAAAGTAAAAATAATGTGGGTTAATTATCCGCACATGCCAACGGGCGCAAATGCGCAAAGAGACACCTTTGAAAAATTGATTGCTTTTGGAAAAAAACATCAAATATTAATAGTGAACGATAATCCGTATAGTTTTGTTTTAAATGACGCACCTCAAAGTATTTTGGCTATTGATGGAGCCAAAGAAGTGGCTTTAGAACTCAATTCCTTGAGTAAATCTTTTAATATGGCTGGTTGGCGTGTAGGAATGGTTTTGGGAAGTTCTCGAAATTTAAACGAAGTATTAAAAGTGAAAACTCAAATGGATTCAGGAATGTTTTTCGGGATTCAAAAAGGAGCTATTGCCGCATTAAATTTGTCTAATAATTGGTTCTTTGAAATGAATAAAGTCTATGAAGAAAGAAGAGAGCTAATTTGGAAATTGGCAGAAAAACTAGATTGTACCTTTGATAAAAAGGCAAGCGGTATGTTTGTTTGGGCAAAATTATCTAAAGAAAAATACGCGCATACATCGGCAGAAGAAGTGGTTGATGATTTGTTGTACACTAAAAATATTTTTATTGCTCCAGGAACTATTTTTGGAACAAACGGCGAAGGATATATTCGATTTTCTTTGTGTATTGAAAAGAGTAAAATAGAAGAAGCAATTCATAGAATATAAGAAATGAACGTATTTATAATCGGTGTAGGATTAATTGGCGGAAGTTTATCATTAGATATTCAAGCACATTTTACAGAGGCAAGAATCTACGGAATAGACACCAATGAAGCGCATTTAGAGGAGGCTTTACATCTTGGAATTATTCATGAAAAAGCGCGATTCACCGATGTAGAAAAAGCAGATATCGTGATTGTTTCGATTCCTGTGGATGTTCAATTAACGCTCATTCCAAAAGTGTTGGATAGTATTCATGAAAATTGTTTATTGATCGATGTTGGTTCTACAAAAGAAATGATTTGTGATGTGGTTAGCAATCACCCAAAAAGAAGAAATTTTTTAGCCGCCCATCCCATCGCAGGAACTGAGTTTTCTGGTCCTAAAGCAGCTATAAAAGGCTTATTTGTAGATAAGACCAATATTATTTGTGAGGTAGAAAAAACAGCCTTTAAATTACAAGAAAAAGCCTTGGAAATTTTTTTTAAATTAGGAATGAGAATTCGGTATATGGATTCAAAATCGCACGATAAACATATTGCCTATGTTTCGCACTTATCGCATATAAGTGCGTTTATGTTGGGCAAAACAGTGATCGAGAAAGAAAAAAATGAACGCGATATTTTTGATATGGCAGGAAGTGGATTTGCCTCTACAGTGCGTTTAGCGAAAAGTTCGCCAGCCATGTGGACGCCCATTTTTAAACAAAATAAAATAAACGTTATAGAAACATTAAATGAATATATTATCAATTTACAGCAATTTAAAACCTTGATGGAGCAAGATGATTTTTCGCAAATCTATAACGAAATGGAAAATACTAATTATATAAAGCAAATATTAAACGGCATAAAATAAACGCCAAAACAGTTGTTCTTTTTAGGGCTTCGTTGTATGGGTTCAATCAGTAAAAGCTATCGTAGCACAAGCGAGAGACCAATATAAAAGTCAAGAAAAAAGCGGCACAAATAATTATTAAAATGGAGAATACAAAAGAATTAAGAACATGGTTGGATGACATGAAATTAGATCATCCACTAGTAATAGCAGGGCCTTGTAGTGCAGAAACCGAAGAACAGGTTTTAAGAATTGCACACGAATTAAAAGATTCTGATGTAAATTATTTCCGTGCAGGAATTTGGAAACCGAGAACGCGTCCCGGAATGTTTGAAGGCGTTGGAGCCATTGGTTTAAAATGGTTGCAGACTGTAAAGAAAGAAACAGGAATGAAAACCTGTACAGAAGTGGCTAATGCGGCGCATGTTAAATTGGCATTAGAATATGATGTAGATTTGTTATGGATTGGTGCAAGATCTACTGTTTCACCCTTTATTATGCAAGAAATTGCAGATGCTTTAAAGGGTACAGATAAAATTGTACTGGTAAAAAACCCGGTAAATCCCGATTTAGCGCTTTGGTTAGGCGGAATTGAACGCTTATACGAGGCAGGAATTAAAAATTTGGGTGCAATTCACAGAGGGTTTTCTACCTACGAAAAATCGAAATATAGAAACATTCCAGAATGGCAATTAGCCATTGAGTTTCAAAATAAATTCCCAGATTTACCTTTAATTAATGACCCTTCTCATATTACAGGAAAAAGAGATATGATCTTTGAAGTTTCTCAAACGGCTTTAGATTTAAATTTTGATGGATTAATGATTGAAACTCATTTTGATCCAGATAATGCATGGAGTGATGCTGCACAGCAGGTTACACCAGCGTCCTTAAAGCAGATTATGATCGACTTGAAAATTAGAAAAATAACAGACCATGAAGCTGATTATCAAAAAGGATTGGAAAATTTAAGAGCGCAAATTAATATCACAGACAATCAATTAATTGAAATCTTAGGAAAAAGAATGAAAGTTGCAGATGAAATTGGAAAACTAAAAAAGCAAAAAAATGTGGCTGTTTTACAATCTAAACGTTGGAATGAAATTCTTGGAAATATGATTTTAGAAGGAGACCGTATTGGTCTAAGTGAAGAATTTATCTTAAAAATGTTTAAGGCAATTCATCAAGAATCAATTAATCATCAAGAAAAAATTATTAATAATTAAACATTGTTAATTTTTAAAAATCCCTCGAAGCTTTGCTTTGAGGGATTTTTTTATAGGATGATTTTTTTTGGAGATAACGAACCACCTTTTAGTTGCTACTTAAATTTTTTCGTTCAAAACACAAACCTACTTTCCTACTTTAGGAATTTATTCTCATCTTTGTAGCAATGACAGGAATTGTATATAAATCTACGGGGAGTTGGTATTTGGTAAAGGCCAATAACGGTGTTTTTTTTAATTGTAGAATTAAAGGAAAATTTAGAATAAAGAAGATTAAAAGTACCAACCCTATTGCCGTTGGTGATGTGGTTGATTTTGATGTTGAGACAAAAAATGATGAAGAATCTGGCATTATTAAAAACATTCATGAGCGAAGGAATTTTATTGTTAGGAAATCGGTAAATCTTTCTAAGCAAACTCATATTATTGCAGCAAATATTGATTTGGTTTTCTTGTTGATCACCATTGATAATCCGCCAACATTTACCACTTTTATTGATCGATTTTTAGTCAGTGCAAAAGCGTATTCGATAGAAACCGTCTTGGTTTTCAATAAAATTGATACCTACGAAATTGAAGCCCGTGCTGCCATTTTATATCTAAAAGATATTTATGAACCTATTGGTTATCGATGTGTGGAAGTTTCTGCCTTAGAAAACACCAATGTAGAGCTTATTAAAGAGATGATGATTGACAAAACGTCTATGTTTGTAGGGCATTCTGGCGTTGGGAAATCTACGTTGGTAAATGCCATTGAGCCAGGCTTAGATTTAAAGACCAAAAAAATCTCCGATCAGCACAAACAAGGGCAACATACCACCACTTTTGCAGAGATGTTTGAGGTGAGTTTTGATGCAAGAATTATAGACACCCCTGGAATTAAAGGGTTTGGTGTTGTTGATATTGATAAACACGAATTAGGAGATTATTTTCCCGAGTTTTTTGCTTTAAAAAGCAAGTGTAAATTTCATAATTGTATTCATACCAAAGAGCCAAGTTGCGCGGTAAAAGATGCCTTGGAGAATGAAGAAATTTCTTGGTCTAGATATAAAAGTTACCTATCTATATTGTCGGGCGAAGAAGAAAACTACCGCACAGAATCGTGGGAAAATGAAGAGGTGTAAAAACGTCCTTTGCTAAAATTTAAATCAAGTTATGAAAGTAGTCCTTCAGAGAGTTTCGAGCGCTAGCGTTTGCATTGATAAAAAAACAGTGGCCTCTATAGAAGCTGGAATGCTAATTCTTCTTGGAATTGCAGAGGAAGATTCATTAGAAGATATTGCTTGGCTTTGCAAAAAAATTACAACTCTTAGAATTTTTAATGACCAAAACGGCGTGATGAATAACTCTTTATTAGATGTAAATGGAGAAGTAATTGTAGTGAGCCAGTTTACTTTGTTTGCATCCACCAAAAAAGGAAATAGGCCGAGTTATAGTGCTGCGGCTAAGCCAGAAATTGCTATTCCTTTCTATCAGGAGTTTGTGCTTGCCTTCGAAAAAGAAATGGGAAGAAAAGTACAAACAGGTCAATTTGGGGCAGATATGAGCATTGCATTAATGAATGATGGCCCGGTAACCATAGTGATTGATTCTAAAAATAAAATATAAATTTAATTTCCTAGGAAATTAAATTTATTTGTATATTCGCGGCTTATTATAAACAAACATACTAAAAAAGTAGAAAAATGAAAAAAGTAATATTATCGTTGGCTGTAATAGCATCAATTTTGGTTTCTTGCAAAGGAGAAAAAAAAGACAAAGTAGAAGTAAAAGAAGAAGTAATGGTAGTAGACACTGCAGCTACTAACAATGTGGATGTATCCACTTCTGTGATTACCTGGAAAGGAGAAAAACCAACTGGAACACACAATGGAGTGATCATGTTAAAAGAAGGAGCAATCATTATGGATGGTGAGATGCTAACTGGAGGAGAATTTGTAATTGATATGGCTTCCATACAAAACAAAGATTTAGACGCAGAAAGTGCAGCTAAATTAGTAGGTCATTTAACCTCTGCAGATTTCTTTGATATCGCAACGTATCCAACTTCAAAATTTGTGATTACTTCTGTTGAAGAAACTGAGGGAGAGTTAGCCGTTACAGGAAATTTAACACTTAAGAATGTAACAAAAAGTATTACAATCCCTGCAACAGTGTATACCACTGAAGGCGTAACCACTTTTGAAAGTGCTAAATTTTTTATTGACAGAGCCGATTTTAATGTAAAATATGGTTCAAAAAAATTCTTCGATGATTTAAAAGATAAATTTATCAATGATTTAATGGAATTGTCTTTTGTGGTGAACACAACTGCAGCTACCATGTAAATTTCTATTGAATGAATTGGCCTTAATAGGGTGGAATTCACAAATAAAAAGAAACCCAAAACGATGTTTTGGGTTTTTTTATTATTATATTAGTGTATTAAACTGCATAGAATCAACAGAATGAAAAAGACAATACTACTAAATGGCATTTTTTTACTGTTCCTTTTTTTTAAGGCAGCTGGTCAAAATTTAGAATATACTGCTCTAACAATTCCACCAAGTTTAAAAGAGAACGCAAATGCGGTGATACGAAATAGCTCAATAGATATTAATATTGAAGAGGTGGCTAAAATGGTGGTTAGAAAAAGAAAAGTGGTCACTGTTCTTAATAAATTAGGCAATACAGACGCAGGAATTTATGAAAGTTATGATAATGATACAAAAATCACCGATTTATCTGCTACTATTTACGATGCCTTAGGCAATGAAATTAAGGAATTTAAAGAACGTGATTTTTTAGATATTAGCGCAGTAAGCGGAGGTACGCTGTATTCAGATGCTCGTGTAAAAAAAGTAGATTACACCCCCATTTCATACCCCTATACCCTGGTCTTTGAATCAGAATATAAAACCTCAACAACGGGTTTTATTCCTCAGTGGTTCCCTGTAAATGGCTACCATGTTTCTGTGCAAAAAAGCAGTTACCACATAGAGAACCCCTCAGGAATTCCTTTTAGGAAACATGAAATTAATTGTGAAAACTACTATATTAAAACCTCTAATTCGGCCTACGAATTAAACTATGTGTTGGAAAATGAAAATGCATTAAAGTATGAAAATTCGTCTATTTCTTATCGGGAAATTCTGCCAAAAGTAATTGTCGCTTTAGATCAATTTTATTTAAAAGGCGTTTACGGCGAGTATTCTAATTGGAATGAATTTGGGAAATGGATGAATGATAAACTCTTATTTGGAAGAGACCTGCTAACCTCATCAACAAAGTTGAAAGTGCAAGAGTTAGTAAAAGGAGTGAGTAGCCCCATGGAGAAAGCAAAAATTGTGTATAAATTTATGCAAGATAAAACACGTTATATAAGTGTGCAAGTGGGAATTGGGGGTTGGGAACCGATTGCTGCAAATCAGGTTGATAAAGTGGGGTATGGAGATTGTAAAGGCTTATCTAATTATATGAAAGCCTTATTAGACGCTGCAGAGGTAACATCCTACTATACCATTGTTTATGCCGGTGAAAAAAGAGATATAGACAAAGAATTTTCGTCTATTCAAGGAAATCATATTATTTTAAACCTTCCAAATAACGGCAATGATGTTTGGTTAGAATGCACCAGTCAAACGATGCCATTTGGTTTTTTAGGCGATTTTACCGAAGACAGAAATGTGCTGGTGATCACACCAGAAGGTGGAATTATTAAAAGAACCCCTGCGTATAAAAACGAAAATAACTTACAAGTAACCAAAGCAACTATTCGCTTTGATGCAAAAGGAAATGTGAAAGCAGCCTTAAAAAGAACTTCCGAAGGCATCCAATATGATGATAAATTTGGCTATGAAACGCTTTCGCAAGAAGAATTAGTCAAGAATTATAAATCAAATGTTTGGAGTTATAATAATAATTTAGAGGTGGTAGAGGTTTCTATAAAAAATAACAAAGACTCCATAAAACTTACCGAAAAATTATCTTTAGAGATTGCCGATTTTGCAATGCTTAATAACAATGAATTTTTATTTAGGGTGAATGTTTTTAATGCCATTGACCAAGTGCCCAAAAGATACAGAGATAGAAAGTTGCCTTTGCAAATTGTAACTGGATACAAAGATGTAGAGGAGTATACCATAAAAATTCCTGCAGAATATTCTATGGGAAATTTACTCGAGCCAGAAGAACTAACAACGAAGTTTGGGAGTTATAAAAGGAGTCTTTTAAAAGTAGATGAAAGCACTTTGTTATACAAAAGAACCTTTATTATTTTGGCAGGGGAGCATCCCAAAGGAGCGTATAAAAACTATAGAAATTTTAGAAGAACCACAACAAGATTAGAAAATCAAAGAATCGCTCTCGTAAAAAAATAGTATGAAAACAGCAATTACCGCAATCGCAATATGTTTCGTAACTACCTTTTTTGCGCAAGACTATAAATTTGGCAAGGTATCTAAGGAAGAATTAGAAGAAAAGACGTATCCTTTAGACTCTACAGCCGATGCGGCTTACCTGTATAAATATAGAAGAACTTATTTTGATTTTTTAGAAAACAAAGGGGGGGGTTCAGCTAATTACAGAAGTTCACGAAAGAATAAAGGTCTACACCAAAAATAGATTTGATTTTGCAACAACGAGCATACCCTATTACAAACCAGACATTGGGGAAGATGAACATATAAGTGCAATTAAAGGGTATACCTTTAATTTAGTAAAAGGAAAAGTAGTTAAAGAAAAATTAGGAAAGGATGGGTTTTTAAAGAGAAATTAGACAAGTATAGAAGCAGTATTAAGATAACTTCACCAGGTATAAAAGAAGGTTCGGTGATTGAACTGACCTATAAAATATATTCTCCTTATCCAAAATCTATAAACGATTTGCAATTTCAATACGGTATTCCTGTTAAAAATTTAAGCTATCAGTTGGAGATTCCAGAGTATTATGATTTTAAAACACAAAGTAAAGGATATTATTATATTCCTTTAAAAAAGAGTTCTAAAAATGGAAGAATAGGCACTTCAACACGTTTTCTTATTAATGTTTTAAGTTTTGATCAAACAAATATTCCTGCTTTAAGAGATGATGAACCCTTTACAGGGAGTATTTCTAATTATAGAGGAGGCGTTAGTTTTGAGTTGTCTTCTACTAATTTCTTGTCTATCGGTGGGGGAGTGAACTACTATACAACTACCTGGGAAGATGTAAGTAGACAAATTTATAAGACCAGTAGTTTTGGAGACGAAATAGATAAGGAAAATTATTATAAAGATGATTTGACTCCTGTTTTGGCGCAAACCAAGAGCGATGTTGAAAAGGTTTATGCTGTTTTTAATTTGTGAAAACGAAAGTGAAATGGAATGAATCTTACGGGATCTATTCAGAAAAAGGCGTTCGGAAGGCTTATAAAGGACATGAAGGAAATGTAGCCGATATTAATTTAATGCTCACCTCTATGTTGCGTTTTGCAGGCTTGAATGCCAACCCAGTTTTAATTAGTACTAGAAATAATGGGGTTCCTGCTTTTCCAACGATAGATGGGTTTAATTACGTGATTTCTATGGTAGAATTTTCAGACAATACCCATGTCTTATTGGATGCCACTGAAGTATATAGTTTGCCAAATATTTTGCCCCTAAGAGATTTAAATTGGAATGGAAGAAAAGTAACCAAAGAAGGTCTTTCCTCTTGGGTAGCTTTAACCTCAGAGAAACCCGCATTAGAGGAAAATTTTATGAGGGTTAAAATTACAGATGATTTAGTTATTGAAGGTGTGCTGCGCACAAAGATCGACAATGTGAAAGCGATGAATTTTAGAATTCAGAATAACCACCTTAAAGAAGAGAACATTATTTCTTCTTTAGAGAGCGAATATAAGATAGAAATTGATAATTTTAAAATAACTAATAATGATAAAATTAATAAACCTATTAGCAGAATCATGTCATTTATTAGCGAGGATTCTATTGAAGAAATAAATGGAAAGCTCTATGTAAATCCGTTATTGTTTTTTGCAACCACCACAAATCCGTTTAAACTAGAGGAAAGAAAATTTCCGGTCGATTTTGGTACCCCATGGAAAGATGTAAATAATATTTCTATAGCCATTCCAAATGGATATAAAGTAGCATCATTGCCAGCACCTCTAGCAATTGGTTTGCCAGAGAATTTAGGAGTCTTTAAGTTTCAAGTGAAACAAATGGGCAATAGTATTGCTGCCATATCATCTTTAGCGTTTAATAAAGCAATGATTAGTCCACAATATTATGAAATATTGAAAAAGTTTTATGGAGACTTGGTGGAAAAGCAGTCTGAAAAAATAACTTTAGTAAAAGAATAAAAGATGCAGAAGGAAAGTAAAGTTTTTGCTTTTTTATAATTTAATCAAGGTGTCATTTTTTACTTCACCAATGGCAAAATAACTTTGAGTACTTCCAATATGTTTAATTGCGGTTAATTTTGTAATCATAAATTCTCTATAGCTATCCATGTCTTTTACGTAAACTTTTAGAATATAGTCATAATCACCACTTACATGAAAACACTCTGAAACTTCTTTAAGTTTTAAAATTTCTCGTTCAAAATTAGTTACAAACTCTTTTGAATGCTGGATCAATTTTATATGGCAAAAAACCAGAAAAGAACGTTCAATTTTATTTCTATTAATAATCGCGACGTACTTTTTAATGATGGCTGCTTTTTCTAGCTTCTTAATGCGCTCATAAACAGCTGTTATGGATAGGTGTAGCTGAAGAGACAACTGTTTCGTTGTTTGTTTGCTGTTTGTTTGTAATATATTGATGAGTTGTTTGTCTGTTCTGTCTAGTTTCATTTTAGAAAAATTTTCGTAAAAATTGAGTAAGATTTGTTTATTTAGTTTTTAAAACTAAATAATAAATCAAAATTAGTCTAAAAAACTGTTTATAATTATTTTAATTGATTATTAATCTGTTTAATTGTTTTTTTGTAAAGTAAAATCAATTCATTATGAAATTCAATCCAGCAGACAATATTCAAGATCTACAATATTTCGGAGAATTTGGGGGGGTAAATCCATCCATTTCAGATTCATCAACCTATACTTTTTTATCGGCAAAAACCATGTTCGACACCTTTGAAGGAAATGCAGATGGGTGTTATTTGTATGCTCGCCATTCAACACCAAGTAATTTGTATCTGGGAGAGGCTTTAGCCGCCATGGAGGGAACCGAAACGGCAACGGTATCAGCATCTGGAATGGGCGCAATTACAGCTGTTTTAATGCAATTATGCAGTGCTGGAGACCATGTAATTTCAAGTAGAACTATTTATGGAGGGACCTATGCTTTTTTAAAGAATTTCACTCCGAAATTTTGCATAAAAACTTCTTTTGTAGATATTACAAAATTGGCAATTGTAGAAGCTGCCATCACAAAAAACACCAAAGTTTTGTATTGTGAATCTGTAAGCAATCCGCTTTTAGAAGTAGCGGATATAAAAGGATTAGCTGCTTTAGCAAAAAAATATCATTTAAAGTTAGTGGTCGATAATACTTTTTCTCCCTTGTCTGTTTCTCCTGCAAAATTGGGAGCAGATGTTGTAATTCATAGTTTAACAAAATTTATAAACGGTTCTTCAGATACTCTTGGTGGCGTTGTTTGTAGCACAAAAGAATTTATTAATGAGCTGCGAGATGTTAATAGCGGGGCTAGTATGTTGTTGGGTTCTACGATGGATAGTTTACGCGCATCTTCCATTTTAAAAAATATGAGAACCCTGCATATTCGCATGAAACAACATAGTGAAAATGCTGCTTTTTTAGCCGCTAAATTTGAAAAAGATGGCTTGAGAACAGTGTATCCTGGTTTAGTATCTCATCCTTCTTATGCGCTTTTTAACACCATGATGAATCATGAATACGGCTTTGGAGGTATGCTAACCATGGACGTGGGTTCCATAGAAAAGGCCAATGAATTGATGGAATTAATGCAGCATAAAAATCTAGGGTATTTAGCGGTAAGCTTAGGGTTTTATAAAACATTATTTTCTGCCCCAGGCAGCTCAACTTCTTCAGAAATACCGGTGGAGCAGCAAAAAGAAATGGGTTTAACTAATGGTTTAATTCGTTTTTCTATAGGCTTAGACAATAATATTGAAAGAACCTATGCTGCCATGAAGTCTTGTATGAGAGAAGTAGGTGTTTTATAAGTTAAATGCCTTTTAATCGTTGTATAAAGGCCTTAAAAACTTTTTTGTTGGGAAAGCTTCCTTGAAAAGGTAATATGTCCCAATGGTCTTCTTTTTGAAAAAGGGTGAAATTAAATAGAAATGAATTTTTATCATTTGGATTCATCATCGGATAGCGCAAATCTGTGTATTTTACAGTTCCCGAGATTTCATTAACAGATAACTTATAGTAGTTTTTACTAAACCAAGCCAATGTTTTTAGGTCGTTGTCTTTCATGTCTAACAAGTCATGATTTTTTGGAATGTGAAGTATTTTATCGGAAATTGATTTTTCATCAAACAAAGAATAAAAGGTTACTAGAAATTCGTTTTTGTTTTCTGCTACGGCATACCATAAAAAATTGTTGAAGATGGTGGGCTGTGCAGAAAAGCGATCCACAACAATCCCTGCTTTTTGATATGATTTTTCAAAAACAGTGTTGATATATAATTTGTTACCCAGCGTTAGAATGAGATAAAAAGAACTCATATAGATGCCTGCTTTTGCCCATTTCATCCGGTTTTGATTTGTTCTTTTTAAGAACAGTACTACGATCATGCAAATTAAAAAAGGGAGCGTGTAAATAGGATCTACAACAGAAATATTATTAAAAGCAACTCTGTAATTTGAAAAGGGGGTGAATAATTGTGTTCCATAAGGAGTAAAGGAATCTAATACAATATGAGTAATAAATGAAAGGAAAAAAAGCAAAGTCCATTCATTTAAAGTAGAGGTTCCTTTCCGTTTCCCCGAATTATAGAGGGTAAAAGTGATCCATCCAAATAGAAAACAAGCCAAAATAGCAAACAGTATAGAATGCATAAAGCCACGATGAAAAGCCATTACTTGGATTTCATTGCTATATAATAAGCGTCCAATAAAAACATCTAAATCGGGAATGGTCCCTCCAATTGCACCAAAAAGCAAGGCTTTATTGCCAATTTTTCTGCCTAAAACAATTTCGCCACAGGCGGCACCTAAAATAATTTGTGTTATAGAATCCATATTTGCAAATGTAAACAACGATTTCGATTTGCATATCTTTTTGTAAAATCGTAACATTACAAAACCAAAACATTACAAAAAGAAAATATTTAGTATGGATGACAAAAAAAACCTTTCAGAAATAAAAATTGAAAATCAAAAAATAGTTGATAATAAAGAATTAAATATGTGGGAAGCATTGATTCCTGTAATTGTTTTAATGGGGTTGTTAGCTTACAATATTTTTTTTGCAGATGGGTTTTGGTTAGGAGATTATTCAAATCAATATATTTTGTTACTAGGAGGTATGGTGGCTGTTGCTGTAGGACTATCAAATAAAGTTTCGGTGATTACCATGGCTACAGAGGTTTGGGAAAACTGGAAAAGTATTTTTGTGCCCATTATGATTTTATTTTTGGTAGGTGCTTTGGCAGGCACTTGGTTGGTAAGTGGTATTATCCCTGCCATGGTTTATTACGGGCTGCAAGTTCTGAGTCCGGCAATATTTTTACCCGCGTCGGTCATTATTGCTGCCATTATTTCGATTGCTACAGGAAGTTCTTGGACGACTTCTGCAACCGTTGGTATTGCCTTAATTGGTATAGGTAGTGCTTTGGGAATTCCAGCAGGAATGATTGCTGGTGCTGTGATTTCTGGCGCCTATTTTGGCGATAAAATGTCGCCACTTTCAGATACTACGAATCTAGCACCTGCCATGGCGGGAACCGATTTGTTTACGCATATAAAATACATGGGATATACCACGGTGCCAACGATCATAATTACTTTAGTCGTGTTTGCTATCTTAAGTACAACAATAGATACTACAGGAAGTGCAGATATTAGCAGCTTATTAGGGGCGATAGAGAATACATTTAATATTTCACCCTGGCTTTTTGCCGTTCCGGGAATTGTTATTGCAATGATATTATTAAAAACAAAACCCTTAATCGCTTTAGGAGTGGGCGTTTTATTAGCAGCTATTTTTGCTTTTATCTTTCAGTCCGATGTTTTAGCAAACTTATCAGATTCTAGCTTTAGTGCCGTGATCAATGCTATTTTAACAGACACACAAATTCAAACCGATGATGCAAAACTTACAGAGTTATTTTCTTCGGGAGGAATGAACGGGATGCTTTGGACCATCTTTTTAATTATTTGCGCCATGGTTTTTGGAGGCGTGATGGATGGGATTGGTGCCTTGGCTAAAATCACGAAGGCTTTGTTGTCTTTGGCAACCTCGGTTTTTGGTTTATTTACCAGTACTGTACTTAGTTGTTTAGGATTAAATATCGTTGCATCAGATCAATATTTAGCCATCGTGATTCCTGGAAAAATGTTTAAAAAGGCCTATGAAGATAGAGGTCTAGCACCAGAGAATTTAAGTAGAACCTTAGAAGATTCTGGAACGGTAACTTCGGTGTTAATTCCTTGGAATACTTGCGGAGCTTATCAATCGGGAGTATTGGGAGTCGAGGTTAGCGAGTATTTTGTGTATGCCATTTTTAATTATTTAAGTCCGATTATGACCTTAATTTTTGCTGCTTTTAAAATTAAAATTAGACAATTAGTCAAAGCATAAAAGATTTCTTTTTACAATTTAGAATCGCGTTTAAATAAACCAATTCCAAACCAAGCCAAAACGAATCACGAAATCTCTATAGGGATAATTTGGGGCAGAAAAATAATTTTTCTTTGAAAAGCCAGAAGTGATATTGTCTATTTTAAAAAATAAACGGGTTCTTCTCACTTGTGCATTAAAGAATACATCGAGAGTGTAAAAACCTATTTCTGTGTCATTTTGAATGTTGAATTCTCCTAATAAAGGGTTGTAAGCATTTGCCAGGTAAGAGCTGAAATACTTAAGGGTAGTGCCAATTTGTACTTTCATAGGTTTTCCTTTAAACCAATAATCGGTATAGTATAAGGTATTTCTAGTCGTCAATTCGGGTACCCTAAAAACAGAACTTCCGCTATTTACATTTTGGTACATAAGGGTGTTGTCTAGGGCGAATTTTTTATAAGACAGTTCTCGATTTACTTTTAATTTAAGATAGGTAACTTGATTTGCAAACTGTTGTGGGGTGCTCTCTTGGTCAAAATAGGTGTAATTGTCAATATTGGTAACGTTCAGCGACGTATTTATCCATTTTGAATCGAATGAAAAACTTAAATTTCGGGTATTTATATTGCTAAAGTTATGCTCCCAATTATAATTGTCATAGGTGCTTTGATGAAAAATAAAGTTAAAATTTGGAGACCTTGAATTGATTAGTAAACGTCCTTTTAAGGTAAAAAGACTGTCTTTTTTATAAATGGCTTCAGCCTTGAATTCATTACCAGATAAGCGGCCATTTCCAGGGGTAACAGAGGCTGCTGAATTTAATTTAAAACTTCCCAATTTAGCATTCCACTCGGCTCCAAAAGAAGCCGCGTTTCCACGTAAATAAGTTTTTGTAATGCCGCTATTGCCGTTTAGGATATCTTTATAGCCATAACGATAGCTTGTATAATTTGAAATTGCTTTAAAAGTCCCTAAGACATATTTTGAATTGAATTCGAGAAATAGTTGATTGTTGGTTATCTGATGCTCCACTTCATCTTTTATTGCTCCTGTTGCACTGGTATTTCCAAAAACACTCTCGGTCACGGCAGCCTGGTTAAAGTCGTAATTTTTTGTTTCTGTCCAAAAAACATGACCAATTTTTAAGTTGCTAAAATCTTTCTGTGTAATACTGTCTTTATTTGCGATGAGCTTAAAATCGTGTTCAAGATAGAATCGAGAAACATTAAAATTATTTTCTGTATCATTTAAATTCACATCCATTCTTGCTCGATCACTAAAATTTGGATCTTCACGAATAAAGTTGTCTAGCATTTCGGGGGTTAGTCCTCCACTTTCTTGGCTTAACAAATCTTGTGAAACATAATGAGAACGGATTGAATATTGCCCTTCTTTGGTTTGATAACTAAACGTGGTTCTAAAATTTCCTTGACTCACCAAAGATTGTCTGTATTGTCCCAAAGATCTAATTCCCTTATAGGCGAAAGAAAAATTAAATCGTTTATGCAAATTTGTAGTGAAAAGAGTTTCTAGTACTTGGCCCTGTTGCAGGCCTGTTCTATACATGATTTGTGTAGTGGGGGTGGGAACTTCGTAATAGTTGATGTCTTCAATTTCATAGGATGAAAACTGTTTTGCGCGATAGCCAATATCTGGAAATTGCCCAATTTTCTTAAAAGAATAGGCTAAATTATTAAAGGTTTGCCCCTGATTATGAAAGGGCAATAGCTCAAAATGATCTTTTCTTAAAAAATTAAAGGTATATTCTTTTTGAAGCGTTAAGGTGGTGTCTATATAGGTGGTGTCTTTTTGGTGAGAAATAATTTTATAATCGGTGTATTTCGTTTTTCCGCTTAAGGTTACTTTATTTTCTCCAGAGATAATAGAGTCTTTTGAGTTCAGGTTTAGAGGGATGCTCGTGTCTCGCTTAGAATCAAGATTTGATTTACTTTGCGCGTGCAGCGTGAAAATTGTTAAAAATAAAAATATAAAGAATAATGAAAATCTTTTAATCATCAAAAAAATAATTTGAGCAAATGTAAAATAATTAAACGTAAATAGTTGGCAATAATTATGAAGAAAACTGTTAATTTGTAAGATGTTACAACTTAATTTTAGTGGTTTTTTGTTAGAAGCTGGAACAGATGAAGCAGGACGAGGTTGTTTGTCTGGACCTGTTGTGGCAGCTGCAGTAATTTTACCACCAGATTTTCACCACCCTTTTTTAACCGATTCGAAGCAACTTTCCGAAAAAAAAAGAAATGAATTAAGACCTATTATAGAGCGAGTGGCACTGTCGTTTGCGGTTTCTTTTGTAGACCAAAAGGAAGTGGATGATATAAATGTCTTACAAGCATCTATCTTAGGAATGCATCGGTCTATTGCTCAATTAAAAATAGTTCCAGAATTTATTATTGTCGATGGAAATAAATTTAAAGAGTATCGGGAGATTCCGCATCAGACCATTATTAAAGGAGACGCAAAGTATTTGAGTATTGCCGCAGCTTCCGTGTTGGCAAAAACCTATAGGGATGAATTCATGGAGAAAATTCATCAAGAATTCCCCATGTATCATTGGAAAAAAAACAAGGGATATCCTACAAAAGCACATAGAAATGCCATTAGAGAATTTGGTATTACAAAATACCACAGAAAAACATTTCGATTATTGCCAGAAGAGTGACCCTAAATTGCGAATAATTATTTAAATCATTCACAAAGTTTCTAAAACTTCTCCTATTTTTGTGCTTCTAATTTTACAAGATGATAAAAAAGACACGCGCAGAAATCACCAAATGTATTCTTCATAAAGTAGCGAATAAACACAATAGTGGGCAAAATGCATTCTCTGAAGATTTAATTCGTTTTGATCAAGAAAGCTACGATTTAATGGTGTCTTTTTTGTTAAAGCCATTTGCTAGTTTAACACAAAGTTATCGATTCACCCATCACGCAAATGTAAAACTGAATGAGTTAAATAATTATTCTTCAGAAGTGTTTTCGGACGAATCATTATTTATAGCGCATTCAAAAAATATGGTGAATCACCTCTATGAGCAATCGAATTCTTCACAAATTAAAACAGGAGATGTAATTGTTGTTTTTATTGAAGGAATCGAATACAAAGATGTGTTAACAGAAGCTATTGGGATTTTTAAAATTGAAAATAAAGTTAATTTTTTTCAGAGTTATTTAGATGACAATAAAAGCTTTGATATGGTTGTTCAGCAAGGAATTAGCACTAAAAAAATAGACAAAGGTTGCTTGATTTTAAATACTACAGATACAGAAGGAACCGTTGTCTTATCGGTAGATAATAATAACTATGATGCCCAATATTGGATAAAAAACTTTTTAAGTGTAACGTTTGCAGATGATTATAATTCTCATACCCAAAACTATTTAGAATTGTGTAAGGAGTTTTCTGAAGAAGTAATAAAACCCGAGTTTGGCATGAAAGAACAGGGTGATTTTTTAGCCAATACCGTAGACTATTTTAAAGAAAATGAATCGGTAGATATTCATCAATTTAAAGATGAAATTTTTGAAGATGACAAACACAAATCCATGTTTGATGATTATAAAAAACACTTTGAAACATTAAATGAGGTGTTGGTAAGAAATAATTTTGAAGTTTCTGATGTGGTGTTGAAAAAAGAAAAAAATAAATTAAAAACAGAGATAAAACTAGATACGAATATTCTTATAAAATTAGATGTAGATGCGCCAGATGCCGCGTCAGAGTATCTAGAAAGGGGGTATGATGAGGAGAAAAAAATGTTTTATTATAAAGTATTTTTTAATGAGGAAAAATAATATTTCGCTTTGTTTGGGCCGAGAAATGTAACTACTATAAAAAGATTTCCACCTCAAAAAGTGTTTTAAAGTGGGCAAGAACCTTGCGCTTTATTTCTTCGAGATCTACTTTTCTGTTTAGTTCTGCTTCCAAAGAGGTTACTGCTTTTCCTTTAATTCCACAGGGAATAATATGGTCAAAATAGCCTAAGTTCACATTTACATTTAGTGCAAAACCATGCATGGTTACCCATCGAGAAGATCGAATGCCCATTGCGCAAATTTTACGGGCAAAGGGAGTTCCTACATCTAACCAAACGCCCGTTTCACCTTTACTTCTCTCGCCTTTTATGCCATATTCTGCAATGGTTAAAATAATAGTTTCTTCAAGAAGACGTAGATATTTGTGAATATCTGTAAAAAAATTTTCCAAATCCAAAATAGGATAACCTACCAGTTGACCAGGTCCGTGATACGTAATATCTCCACCGCGATTTATTTTATAAAAGGTAGCACCTTTGTCTTCGAGTTGTTTTTCATTGAGCAAGAGATTAGACAAATCGCCACTTTTACCTAAGGTGTAGACATGTGGATGCTCTACAAATAATAAATGATTTGGGGTTGTGTTTTGATGGTTATTTCTTCTATTATCAATTTTTATCGCTACAATCTCCTGTAATAAAGCAGATTGATAATCCCAAGTTGCTTTATAATCTTTTATAAGTAAGTCTTTTAAATGTATTTTTCTGTTTCTCATTTCTTGGACAAATATAAATATTTAGTTATATTTGAGCTACAAATTTATGTTTGAAAAAAAAAGGCTTTAGAATGAAAAGAATTATAGTGTTTCTATTTTTTACTTTGTTGTCTTCTGTAGTGCATTCCCAAGAGAGCCAATGGCAATTAGTTCATGAAAAAGGGGTGGGTTTTTTAAAAAAAGATTTACAATTAAGAAATGATCAACCTAAAGAATTTGAAATTTATAAGTTACATCTCAAAGATTTTCGAACTGAGATTATAAATACGTCCAAGAATACTTTAGAAATTCCCACATCCAACGGAGTACAAACATTCGCTATAAAAGAAGCATCAATTTTGGCCCCTGCATTAGCGAAGGCATTTCCAAGTATCAAATCGTATGAGGCGGTTCAGCTTCATAATAAATCTATCACAGCCAAATTGAGTTTTGGGATTGATGGGTTACACATAGCCGTTTATGAGCCCGGAGAAACTACTTTTTATGTAGATCCATATACCAAAGATAATAAATATTTTATCGTTTATAAAAGGGGCGATCTTCAAAAGGAAGCAAATGATTTCGAGTGTAAAGTACTAGATTTTAATTCCTCAACGAAGAAAAATGATTTTCAAGAAAAAAGTGTCAATAATGGTTTATTAAGAACCTATCGTTTAGCTTTGGTTTGTACGGGAGAGTACGCCCAATTTCATTTAACACGTTTAGGGGTTAGCACGGCTGCAACAGATAGTGAAAAGAAAGCGGCTGTTTTGTCTGCCATGAACACAACTATAAATCGAGTAAACGGCGTTTTTGAAAGAGATTTGTCTGTGTCATTTGAAATTGTAGCCGATAATGAAAAGATTGTCTTTTTAGATAGTGATACCGATGAGCTATCCAATACGGATGCAAATTTATTAATTGATGAGAGTCAAGTGAAGTGTGACACTGTAATTGGCGATGCCAATTACGATTTAGGACATACTTTTAGTACGGGAGCTGGCGGATTAGCAGGACGTGGAGTGGTTTGTATTACAGGTCTAAAAGCTTCTGGTGTTACGGGAACAGGTTCTCCATTTGGAGTTACGTATGATATTGATTTTGTGGCACATGAAATTGGGCATCAGTTTGGTGCAAATCATACTTTTAATGGTACTGCTGGGAGTTGTTCTGGTGGCAATAGAAATAACGCTACGGCGGTAGAACCTGGAAGTGGAAATACAATTATGGCTTATGCAGGGATCTGCGCACCACAAAATGTAAAAAATTGGAGTGATGATCATTTTCATAGTGTGAGTATTTCTGAAATGCGGTTGAATATTCAAACTTCAGGAAATTGTGCGGCCACTACAGAAACTGGAAATACAGCTCCAGAAGCCGATGCGGGAAGCGATTATAGCATTCCAAAATCGACGCCTTTTATCTTGCGAGGAGTGGGAACAGATGTAGATGCAGGAGACCTATTAACCTATAATTGGGAGCAAATAGATTCTGAAGTAGATGGTGCAATTCCGCCAATATCTTCAAACACTGGGGGCGCCATGTTTAAATCTTTTCCTTCATCAACATTTTCAGATCGCTATATGCCAACACTTGCTACCGTCGTTGCAGGGAATATTTCTGCTGCTTGGGAAGTGGTTCCTTCTGTGGCCAGAGAGCTCAATTTTTCGTTGTTGGTTAGAGATAACCATGCAGGTGGAGGAAACACTGGAAGAGATGATATGACAGTTACCACTATAGATGCAGCTCCTTTTTTGATTTCTGCACCAAATGCGGCCATCATTTGGAATACTGGTTCAAGTCAAACCATTACTTGGGATGTTGGGGCAACAAATATAGCCCCCATTAATTGTGAGAGGGTGCATATAAAATTATCTACAGACGGGGGAATAACATTTCCAGTCATGTTGGCCGAAGGAACTATTAACGACGGAAGTTTTACGTTTACTGTACCAGAAAACCCTACAAATACCGCAAGAATTATGGTAGAAGCGGCAGACAATATTTTTTATGATGTTTCCAACGCTAATTTCACCATCAACTCAACCGTTCCTACTTTTGTAATGAGCGATATATCTGGAAATCAGGAAGTGTGTAACGGAAGCAATACGAGCGCTTCTTTTGTGGTAGGAATGAATTTTGTTAATAATTTTTCAGAAACTGTGTCTTTTAGTGCGGCCAATCAGCCTTCGAGTGCTGTGGTAAGTTTTAGCCCAGTGAATATAAATTCAGACGGGGAAGTTACCATGCAAATTTCCAATTTAGACGGTGTTGCGGCTCAAGATTATACAATAATCATTACCGGAACATCGGCATCTATAACTCAAAATTTAGAAGTCCTTTTACATGTTTATACAAATTCATTTTCTGTATTAACGTTATCATCGCCCGCAAACAATGCAACAGATGTTTCCTTAACACCTATGTTTGTTTTTAATGAACAAGAGAATGCTTCTTCATATCTGTTTGAAATAGCTACAGATCGTAGTTTTTCTTCGATGTTATATTCATCAAATACCACCTTAACAAGCTATTTTATCCCTGTTACGCTAGATGATTTAACCTCTTATTTTTGGCGTGTAAAACCAATGAATAATTGTGGTGAAGGAGTTTTTTCATCCGTTTTTAAATTTACCACAGAACAATGTGTTCTTTGTAGCTCTAATGGAAATGAATCTTATCAAACCAGTACCACTTTAGTGCAGTTTAATACTATTGATCATTCAACAATAAAGTCAAGCGGTTATAGTAGTTACACGGATACGCAAAGCACCAGTGTAAAAAGAGAGGACACCTATGATTTAACCATCCATGTAAATACCGATGATGGTGACACAGAAGAGTATACGGTGCAAACGATTGTTTGGATAGATTGGAACCAGAATTGTCGTTTTAATGATGAAGGAGAGGAATACGATTTAGGCTCTGCAACAGGAACGCCAAACGGCCCCACTAGTTTAAGTCCCATAGAAATTTTGATTCCTTCAGGTGCGGCTTTGGGAAATACGATTATGCGCGTAAATTCTAAATATGCTTCAGACGGTATCCAAAATTCCTGTGAATTAGGTTTTGACGGAGAAGTGGAAGATTACGGTATTATGGTTGAAGAAGCAGTAGCGTCAATAGAAGATTGCCCTTTTGAGCAATGTTATTTATTTCCAAATCCAACAAAGGGGGCGTTTACCCTAAATTTTAAGGTGATTACATCCGATAAAGCGGTGATTCAATTATTTGATATACAAGGAAGATTGGTGGGAGAAAAAAAATATACGTCTTTAAACTCGGTATTTAAAGAAAAAATATATTTTGATAATACGTCTCCGGGGTTGTATTTATTGAAAATATCCAATGGACACCTGCAAACCACAAGGAAATTGCTTATTGAATAATACAAAACCAATGAGGTGAGGGGATGATCTGGGCTTAGCAAAGGCTAAAAACTCATGCAAATATAGGCAAGGGTGGTGCTTTTATTTAGGCTGTATATGCCTTGGTGAAACCTTTTTTAGCAGCCTGTCAAACTTTAGAAATTTTCAGTAAACAGGGTTCCATGAACATTTCTTATAAAACACTTTTTAAACCGTTTTTTCGAAGGACTACTTATTAGAAAACGTAGTTTGTAGTATAAATCACTTATTTTTGTAAAATGTCTATTCAAATTTTATCAGTTTCAAAAAATTACGGAGTGCAAAAGGCGCTAAACAAGGTTTCTTTTTCGGCTAAAAAGGGTGAAATCATTGGGTTTATAGGCCCAAATGGCGCAGGAAAATCAACTTTAATGAAAATTTTAACAGGTTTTATTAGCTCTTTCGAAGGGGAAGTCTTTATCGATGAGCTTAGTATTATCGATCAACCCATTGCTGCAAAAAAAAAAATTGGATATCTGCCAGAGCATAATCCTTTGTATGCAGAAATGTATATAAAAGAATACCTATTGTTTCAGGCATCTCTTTTTAAGACCGCTAAAGATGAAGTGGAAAAAGTGATAGAAAAAGTAGGGCTATCGCCAGAAAAACACAAAAAAATAGGGCAGCTTTCTAAGGGGTACCGCCAACGAGTGGGTTTGGCTGCTGCAATTTTGCACAATCCAGACGTATTGATTTTAGATGAGCCTACAACAGGCTTAGATCCAAATCAATTAGTGGAAATTAGAGAAATAATTAAAGAATTGGGAAAAGACAAAACAGTGCTTTTTTCTACGCATATTATGCAAGAAGTGGAAGCTGTTTGTAACCGAGTGATTATTATTAAAGAGGGAACTATTTTGGTAGACAAATCGCTTCACGAATTACAAAATAACAAAAGTCAGGTGATAGAGGTTACTTTTAATGCTCCTGTTACGGAAGAGGTTTTACAAAGAATTGAAAAGATAGATTCTTTTAAAAATAATTCAGAGAACTCTTGGACGATTGCTTTTAAAACGGCAGAAGATATGCGTCCAAAAATTTTCGATTTTGCACAAGAAAATGGATTAAAGATTTTAGCTTTAACGTCTCATAACAAAAATTTAGAACGCTTGTTTCAAGAACTTACGGCTTAATTTAATTTATAATTAATCTGTTGTTCATCTAAACTATTTAGGAACTCTTGAGTGATTTTAATTTTGGTGTTTCTACTAGGCAACTTTAATTCTACTTTTTCTTTTGCATCCCAAATCGTAAAATGGAGCTGTTGTTTTCCGAGATTTGATTTAAAAATGGTTTCTAAGTTTTTAATAGATGAGTCATTGATGCTATCTATAGACATCTTTATTGTGATTTTCTTGCACAATTCATCCATTATATCGTGAAGGAGTTTGCAGTCTGTAAACTTTAATCTAGGGTCGCTTTTCACACCTTCTTTGTTTGTCCACCCTGGTAAAATGGTGATTTTCATAAATAAAAATTGATTGGGAATTAAAAAGTGTTTAAACTTTAAATAATCTTCTCCAAAAATTCTAAATTCATAACTGTCTTTATAATCTTCCATGGTAAACATTCCCCAGCCTTTTCCGGCTTTAGAAATTCGGTGCTGTACATCGGTTAAAATTCCAGCGAATGATAAATTAGCCCCTTCATACTTTATTAAATCTTCCTTAAAGCACGATAAATTTGCATTGCAAAACTTTAATTCATTTTTAAAGTCATCTAAGGGATGTGCAGAAATATAAATGCCAATTACTTCTTTTTCTTTGGCTAACAATTCCATGGTAGCCCATGTTTCACATTCGGGTATTAAAGGCTCTGGAAGCTGAATGTCTGAAGCTTCGCCAAACATAGAAATCTGAGAAGAATTCTGACTTTCTTGGTATTTATTTCCATATTTTAAAACACGCTCTAAAAAAGTCTGACTTTTTTCATCCATTTCATAATACTGTGCTCTATGGGTTTCTGTAAACGAATCAAATCCACCAGCTAGAATTAAGCCATCAAAAGCTTTTTTGTTGGCAACACGCAAATCAACACGTTTGGCGAGATCAAAAATAGAGGAGAAGTGGCCATTTTCTTTTCGTTCTTCAATAATCGATTTTACAGCAGAACTTCCTACACCTTTAATTGCCGCCATTCCAAAGCGAATGGCTCCTTCTTTGTTTACAGAAAACTTCGAATAGGATTCATTCACATCGGGGCCTAATACGGCCAATCCCATTCGTTTGGCTTCTTCCATAAAAAACGAAACCGATTTGATATCGTTCATATTATTGGATAACACCGAAGCCATATATTCTGCCGGATAATGTGCTTTTAAATAGGCCGTTTGGTAGGCAATCCAAGCATAACAAGTAGAGTGAGATTTGTTAAACGCGTAACTGGCAAATGCTTCCCAGTCTTTCCAGATTTTTTCTAATTTTTCTACATCATGATTATTGGTCGATGCCTGCTCAATAAATTTAGGTTTCATTTTAGCCAATACATCTGCTTGCTTTTTCCCCATTGCTTTCCGTAAAACATCGGCTTCCCCTTTGGTGAAATTGGCTAATTTTTGGGAGAGCAACATTACTTGCTCTTGGTAAACGGTAATGCCGTAGGTTTCTGCCAAATATTCTTCCATGGCAGGCAAGTCATATTCAATATCTTCGGTACCGTGTTTCCGATTAATAAAAGATGGAATATACTCCATTGGACCCGGTCTATAAAGGGCATTCATTGCTATTAAATCGGCAAAAACAGTAGGCTTTAAAGAGCGCATGTGCTTTTGCATGCCCGGAGATTCATATTGAAAAATCCCAACCGTTTCTCCTCGTTGAAAAAGTTCATAGGTTTTTTCATCATCTAAAGGAAACGTCTCTGGGTCCAAGACAACGTTGTGTCTGGCTTTTACAATTTTTACGGTGTCTTTAATTAAGGTAAGTGTTTTTAGCCCTAAGAAATCCATTTTTAACAATCCAGCACTTTCCACTACCGAATTATCAAATTGTGTGACATACATGTCCGAGTCTTTTGCCAAAGCCACCGGAACATAATTGGTAATATCGGAAGGGGTTATAATAACACCACAAGCGTGAATCCCCGTATTTCTCAAAGAACCTTCTAGGATTCTGGCTTGCTGTATGGTTTCTGCTGTTAAATCATTTCCTTCGCAAAGTCTTTTAAGTTCATTAACCAATTCTATTTCTTCAGAACGCAGCGCGCTTTTTAATTCTTTGTCGTCTAAAGAAAAAATCTTTTTCAGCTTCATTCCAGGAATCAGCTTTGCCACTCTATCGGCTTCAAAAAGCGGCAAATCTAATACTCTAGCGGTATCTCTAATGGCCGATTTTGCGGCCATTGTTCCGTAGGTAATAATCTGTGCAACTTGATTAGATCCATATTTTTTAATGACGTAATCCATCACTCGGCCTCTTCCCTCATCATCAAAATCAATATCAATATCGGGCATAGAAACACGCTCGGGATTCAAGAAACGCTCAAAAAGTAAGTCGTATAGAATGGGGTCTAAATTGGTAATCCAAAGACAATAGGCAACAACCGACCCTGCGGCAGAACCACGACCTGGCCCCACAGAAACATCCATATTTCTTGCTTCTCGAATAAAATCTTCCACAATTAAAAAATAACCAGGATACCCTGTTTTTTCAATCACAGACAATTCAAAATCTAGCCGTTCTTTGATGGCCTCTGTAATTTCTCCATAGCGTTTTTTGGCACCTTCATAGGTTAAATAGCGCAAATAATTGTTTTCGCCACGTTTGCCTTTGTCTTCAACATCTTTTTGATCTTGGAAAGTTTCTGGAATATCAAAAGCAGGCAGTAAAACCTCTCTTGCCAAGGTATATTCTTCCACTTTATCTACCACTTCCTCAATATTGATAATGGCTTCAGGAAGATCGATAAAGAGTTTTTTCATCTCTTCAGATGATTTGAAATAATACTCGTTGTTGGGCAAGCCATAACGATATCCTCGACCACGTCCTATTGGGGTAGCTTGTTTTTCGCCTTCTTTTACACAGAGTAAAATATCGTGTGCATTGGCATCTTCTTTGTTGATATAAAACGTATTGTTTGAGGCGATTACTTTTACCTGGTGCTTTTTAGAAAATTTAAGCAAGGTTTCATTGACAATATTTTCATCTTCTTGCTCGTGACGCATAAGCTCGATATACAAATCTTTACCAAATTGCTCTTTCCACCAAAGCAATGCCTCTTCTGCTTGATGTTCGCCAAGATTTAAAATTTTACTAGGAACTTCGCCGTTTAAATTCCCCGTTAATACAATAATATCTTCTTTGTATTTTTCTACAATTTCGCGGTCTATTCTTGGGATATAATAAAATCCGTTAACAAAAGCAATCGAAGACATTTTGGCTAAATTGTGATAGCCTTTTTTATTTTTAGCCAGTAAAACTACTTGATAGCCGTTGTCTTTATTGTTCTTGTCTAGATGATTTTCGCAAATATTAAATTCGCAACCAACAATGGGTTTTATTTTATGGGTAGCGGTTTTATTATGGTTTAAAATAGCACTTACAAAATGAAAAGCCGCCATCATATTCCCAGTATCTGTCATTGCAATTGCGGGCATATGGTCTTTTGCGGCCGCTTTAATAATTGCAGCGATTTGCGTGGTAGATTGTAGCACAGAAAATTGCGTATGGTTGTGTAAATGACTAAATTTTACATTGGCTAAATCGGTTAGAGTTTGCGTAGAAATAACCTCTTTTTTTGAGTCTTCAATGCTTTCTAGTCGTTCTCTAATTTTTTTACTTTTCTTTTTAAGGTTTATGTGTTTAAGGCCAATGAGCGCTATGGGTTTTGGATTTTCTTCTGCGAAGGTTTTAAAATAATTCTCATCAACCTGTAATTGCTCTTTTTTAAATTCGCGCAAGCGAATCAATTCGAAAAAACAACGAGTGGTTGCTTCTACATCGGCGGTTGCGTTGTGAGCCTCAGAAAAATTAACACCAAATAAATGGTTGTGTAATTCACTTAAGGTGGGAAGTTTAAATTTTCCATAACGACCACCGGGGATTTGACATAGTAGCGCTGTTTTTTCGGTACAGGTGTCTAAAACAGGGAGCTTGTTTAAGCTGGTGTTTACACCTAAACGATGAAATTCACAGCCCATGATATTTAGATCAAAACCCACATTTTGCCCCACCACAAAGGTTGTTTTTGCTAAAACTTCATTAAACAACTTGAGCCCTTCGGCTAAGGGAATTCCTTTTTCTTTGGCGAGCTCTGTAGAAATTCCATGAATTCTTTCTGCATCATAGGGAATATTAAAACCCTCTGGATCTATCATAAAATCAGCACGCTCGATGAGGTTTCCAAATTGATCATGCAATTGCCATGCAATTTGAATACATCTCGGCCAATTATCGGTGGCGGTAATCGGGGCGTTCCAGCTTTTGGGTAAACCAGTAGTTTCTGTATCAAAAATTAAGTACATAGAAGATTTTTCTGTGATGAATTGAGAACGTTAAAATTACAAAAATCAATCAAAAAAGAAACTAGGTTTCTATGGGCAGTTATTAACAAAAAAACGAAGGGGGTTTATAGAGGGTTTATTCGTTTTTAATCTAGAATACAGTAAAAGAAGCACCCTATTTGTAAAGGCTAATAATAGCATATTATTTAATGAACCATTAAAAAGTATTTTGTACATTTGCGCCCACTTACCACGAGATGGTAGGATTGTTAATAATCGAGGTCGAGAACCTTAAAATTTAAATTAAAGATATGTCAGTAAAAATTAGATTACAAAGACACGGTAAAAAAGGAAAACCATTTTTCTGGATTGTTGCAGCAGATGCAAGAGCAAAAAGAGATGGTCGTTACTTAGAGAAATTAGGAACGTACAATCCAAATTCAAATCCTGCAATTATCGATTTAGATGTTGATGGCGCAGTGAAATGGTTACAAAATGGGGCACAACCTACAGATACTGCGAAAGCAATTTTATCTTATAAAGGAGCTTTATTGAAAAATCATTTAGCTGGAGGTGTTACTAAAGGCGCTTTAACAGAAGAGCAAGCAGCAGCGAAATTTGCTACTTGGTTAGAAGAAAAGCAAGGATCTGTCTCTACCAAAGAAGAAACTTTAGCGAATGCAGGAGCAAAAGCAAAAAAGGAAGCTTTCGCAGCAGAAAAAGCGGTAAACGAAGCAAGAATTCTTGCCAATGCACCGGTTGAAGAGGTGGTTGAAGAGGTGGTTGAAGAAGCTGCTGAAGAGGTAGTTGCTGAAGCTACAGAAGAAACTACTGAAACTACTGAAGAAGAAACTGAAAAGTAATTTCATTCTAACGATATGCGTAAAGAAGATTGTTTTTATTTAGGCAAAATTGTTAGAAAACATAGTTTTAGAGGCGAGGTGGTTATCAAATTAGATACCGATGAGCCTGAGTTGTATCAAGAAATGGAATCAATATTTGTCGATTTAGGCAATAATTTGGTTCCATTTTTTATTCAAAAAAGTTTGTTGCAAAAAGGAAACCAGTTACGAGTTCGTTTTGAAGGAATTAGTAGCGAAGAAGATGCCGATGTAATTTTAAAATCGAATATCTATTTACCCAATACCTTATTGCCTAAATTAGAAGGAGATAAATTCTATTACCATGAAGTGATCGGTTTTACCGTTGTAGATACTAATTTTGGAGAGGTGGGAACGCTTGTGAATATTAATGATAAAGCGGCACAACCCCTTTTTGAAATAGAACGCGGTGACATAGAAATCTTTATCCCCATGATTGATCATTTTATCAAAAAAATAGATAGAGAAAATAACATTATATTGGTGGAAACCCCAGAAGGTTTAATCGATTTGTATTTATAGAAAGATGGTCGAGTGCTTGAAGGCGCAGGCCTAGAAATTACCTAATCGGTTTTTTATTACTCAGTGCTACTGCTTTTTTTATTTTCTAAAATTAAGTTTTTCTCCAAGTTTTATATCCCAGCTAAATTAGCACATCCAGTTTAGGAGTGGCGAAGCGATCCATACGAACATTTTTATTTGTTGTAAATGTTGCTTTCTTCTTTGGAAGCAACGAGGTAAAAAACACGTTTTTTCTTATATACCTTTAACCATTGCTTCTCTGATATGACGGGATTTGAAGAAACCTCCTGCATCGATGTATTTTAAGTTTTTAATAAAACACCAAGTCCTTTTTCTTTTTGTTAAAAGAGACTGCGTTATAGATATATATAAAATAACTGCAATAGGACGGTGGTTATACAATTGTTGTAGCACATTTAAGAAAACAACCCTCTACGTTTGTAGAACCAATTATCTATTCTACATTTGTAGAGTAAATGAAATTGAATATCTCATTGGTATCTTTTCATTTTAAATTTAACACAAATCTTAATTCCAATTAAGAATGAAAAGAATTTTAGCAATTGCTATGGCTTTGGTTATATTTAGCTGTAATGAATCTGTAAAAGAAAATGAGAGTAGAAAACAAACTAAAAATGACATTATAGAAAACTTTACTGCGTTAATAGAAAGTGACGTTAAAGACGATAATATTTATGGGAGTTTTTCCCTTGCAATTATTCATAAAGATTCAACTTTAGCATTGAAATCTTACGGGAATGCAGATTTGAATACTATTTTCCGAATTGGCTCAATTTCAAAATCATTTGCTGGATTTTTAATGATGCAACTTCAACAAGACGGAAAGCTCGATATAAACGACCCTGTTGAAAAATATTTACCAGAAATTAAGTCATTAGTTGATTATGATAAATATCCACCTATTACTCTAAAACAATTAGCTACACATACTTCTGGATTAGATAGAGAATCGAGAAGTAGAGATGAAGATGTACGTTCTGGGAATATTAATGAATGGGAAAATAATCTTATTAAAGCAATTCCAGAAACCTCATTTGGTTCAAAACCTGGAGAAAGATTTGGATATTCAAACATTGGATTTGCAATCTTAGGTTTTACTCTTTCAAAAGTAGCAGACAAGCCTTACATCGAATTAGTTCAAGAAAAGATTTTCAGACCTTTAGAAATGAATAATACCTATTTTAATGTTCCTGAAAACCAAAAAGAAAATTTAGCAAAAGGAATGGCAGGTGGACCAACTGCCGAACTTAATTACGAGATACCTAAACGTGAACACACTGAAGTTGGATACAGAATACCTAATGGTGGTATTTACTCAACACCAAGCGATATGCTTAAGTTTATGCAAGCTTGTATGGGGTATTCAACTCTTTTAAATGAAAGTGGTATTGAAATGCTACAAACAACACAAACACCAACAACAAAATTAAGGTCTAATTATAGTTTTGGTTTTCAATTATATTCAGACCAAGGAATAAATACTGTCGGACACGGAGGTTCTAAAGCTGGATATTCAGCTCATTTCGAATATGAAAAAGATAGCGAATATGGTGTAATACTTATGAGGAATTATAATTTTGGCAATACAAATTTAGATTTGAGGTCAAATTCGCTACTTCGGAAAATAAGCCTTGTGGAATAAAAACGTGCTACAACAATGTATAAAAGCAATAGCGGTTTGGGTGAATACTCGAACCGTTTTGCATTTAATTAAGTATCTTGTTATCCGAAAGGTAAGTGCATTTAAATCCGCTACTACTCTTATACTAACTGTTAGGCGCAACTTAGGTTCGGTAAAGGGACATCCTTTACAAAGTTAAAGGGACATAGTTTACACTTTTAAGATTCATAAATTACTTGAAAAAGTAATTTATCATGGTATGGAAAGCAAAAACTAAAATGGAACAAAAAGTAGAATTTATTCATGAATGGTTAACCGGGAAGTATACCGTCACAGAACTTTGTAGGTCATTTAATATATCACGACCTTCCGCTTACAAATTGATTTCTCGGTATGAAAAAATGGGACTATCGGGATTAATTGAGAAAGAAAGAGCTCCAATTAATCACCCGAATAGAACCAATCATAAAGTTGAAGATTCAATTTTAAAATTAAAAAATAAACACCTGCTCTGGGGTGCGAAGAAGATTCGTATTTTGTTGTTTAAACAGTATCCTGAAGAACTTATTCCAAGTGTGGTTACCGTTCACAACATCCTTTTTAAAAAATGGGCTAGTTAAACCTCAAAAACGTAGCAGAAGAGTCAAGCCTGTATTCCTTATTTTCGACCCTAAGAAATGTAATGAAGTTTGGAGTGCAGACTATAAAGGAAAGTTTTTAATGGGCAATAAAATATACTGTCATCCACTTACTATTGCAGATTCAAAAAGCAGGTTTTTGTTTACAGCAAAAGGACATTATAAAGAAAACTTTCTCTCTGTTAAGCAAGAGTTTATAAAGGTTTTTAGAAAGTATGGCATCCCTAAACAAATACATACAGACAACGGAAGTCCTTTTGGATCTGTAGCTGCTATTCAGAGATATACCAGGCTATCCTATTGGTTTATTAAATTGGGAATAGACCCCGTTATTCTGATCCAGCAAGACCAGGCCAAAACGGACGACACGAGCGTATGCAACGTGATTTAAAGACTGCTTGTGCCAAACCTTCGGCATTCGATTTGAAGGCTCAACAACGTAGTTTAAATCGGTTTGTAAAAGAATATAACCATATTAGACCTCATGAAGCTTTGGGAATGAAAACCCCTGCAGATTGCTGTGACTTTTCCAATAAACCATACCCAGAAAAAATACCAAAATATGATTATCCAGCAACTATGAAAGTGATGAAAGTATGCCAAAATGGATCCATGCGGTGGAAGTCATATTATTGGGGATATTTAACTGCTGGACTAAAAGGGAAATATGTCGGTGCTGAAGATCAAGAAAATGGAATTTGGAGAGTATTTTATAGAAACGTATTTTTGGGTTACTTTAACGAAAATAAAATAAGAGACAAACAAGTATCAATTAGACTAAGTCAAAATCCAGTGTAAAGCATGTGACTTTAACTTTGTAAACTATGTGCCTTAACGAACATTAAAATAGTATTACGAATGAAAAAAATAGATTTGAAACAAATATTTGAGCTTGTTTTTAGACAGTGTATCTTTATAATTATCAATATTTATGCGCTATCAAAAATATTCGGCAAACAATTTTATATGAAAGGAAAATTACCTGTTGAAGTTGCTAGCAAAACTTTAGAAGAAGCAAGTAGTTTTTCATTGGCTTGGACATTTATGGGACACTCCTACTATTATATGCTATTTGTAGGCATTACGCAACTCATTGGTTGTTGGTTTCTCTTATGGAATAAAACAAAGTTATTAGGAGTACTGATATTAATTCCAATAATGATAAACATAATAATATTTGACATCATTTTTCTGGATGTCTATCCTGCATTAGTAAATGCTATTATTGTTTTTTTAATGTTATTGTTAATTCTATTTTTTAATAAAGAAAAGATTATTGAGGTAATCATAGGGCTTACTAATTTTCCAACAAAATCTAAAGTTCTAATAAAAAGAAGATTTATCACTTTTGGCATTACACTACTAGTTATCGTTTTAATTTTCACTTTTGATTCTTTTATTGAGCAATGGCTTGGAGCAAGTAAAGAAAAAATAATAGAATAAATGGCTACAACAAAGTGCTGTGGCATAAAACACAGCTAATATATGCGAAATCAAAAGGTTTGTGCTCATTTAGGAAGACCCCGAAATTTTTAAAGCCTGTGCTGCAATTCGATGCAATTCGGCAAGTGTTATACGTTTCAAAGGATGGCTTAAGATAAATAAGTCAAAATCTCTTGTAAACTATGCCCCTTTAGCTTTGTAAACAATGTGCCCTAAAGAACAATTATAAAATTGGTACGCTTTTTGCCTTTATTAAGTATTAGAAAAACATACCCAATGAAATATAAAACGCTCTCCTTATTATTTCTCGTTATTTGTGGATGTGGAACATTAAATAAAAATTTAATAGAAACCGCTGAAAGATCAATTTTTCAACCTTTAGTTTTAACTCCAGATTATGAGATCTATGACATTAGAATTGATTTAATTAGGCAAAAAAAAGAAAAACAAGTAAATGACTCGATAACGGAAAAAAAAAAAGTTCCCTATCATCCACTTGGATTCCATTTAGGGAATGGATTATTTATTGATCTAAATGATAATCTTTCATTGCTGGTGCCAAAACTTTTAAATAGTACTAACGATGAAAACTTTACAATAACACAGGGTGCTCCAGGACCTATTTTTAAAGGTATTATAAACTATGAAAAAACGGATAATGTACTTACTAAGAGCAGATTAGGGCTGTTTAAAACAAAGTCAAGAAAGAGATTTCACAAACAAGGTTCGGTTATATCTGTAAATGAAGGATTCTTTTCAAAATATATAATTATAAAAGCGGATAGTACCCTCACATATCGCACTGATTTATCTAAGACAACTGTTCATAAATACGATGATGGATACTATTATAAAACCTTATTTGGAAGAAAGGAATATAGACAGGTTGGTAAAGACATCTTAATCGGAAATAAATATATATTCAGAAATAAAGGTGACGTAATTGAAATCTTAGTGGCTAACGGATTGTCTAATCGCGAATATCTCATATACAGCATTATCAAATTAGATAATAGAATATATTTGTATGATAAGAATTACAGAGGTTTAGAAATTATTTTAACCGAGAAGCATATTAATGTCTTTGCGAACAATACAAATATAGATAATTACTCGATTAAATAAAAATCTTCCACTAGCCATATTTCTTTTGTTGAACGAAGGACTGCACTGAGCTTAGCACAAGCACTTCGATATCCTTCGACTTAGCTCGGACAGGTCTTCGACAAATACTCAGTACAATCCTTAGTGCGATCCTTCGATATCCTTCGACAGGTTCAGGACAGGTCTCAGTAAAGTATATTAAGACCATAAATGGAGCGGGCGATATTTTAAAAGAATTCAGTAAGGATGAAATTGGGAGGTAACAAAGAACTGAGGTAAAAAAAACACCCTTTTTCTTGGGCACCTGTAACCATCGTTTCTCTGGCATGATGGCATTGCTAGAAATCTCTTTCGTGGATGTATGTCCCATTCTTAATAGAATACCCAATCCTTTGAGTTTTTGCTCAAAAAAATATATTGCAGCGATAAATGATCCTGCGGCCATAGGATTGGGGTTATACAATTGTTGGCAAACATTTGAAAAGAGCAATATACAGTTCAATTTTAGTCTTAGTATTTTTCATTTTTATTCCAAATGTTAAATAGTGTTTTGTAACACATGCCAATTTCTTGTATCTAACCTTAAAAAGAACATGCGTTCAATTATAAAAACAACTAAAATTATGATAACAATAGTTTTAATTATTGCAATACCACTTATTATTTTAAGCATAATAGCCCAACGAAAAATACATGTTAAAAGAGAATTAACCATCAACAAGCATATAGATGAAGTATGGGAAGTAGTGGGCAAGCAATTCAGTGAAGTTCATCTATGGTCGAGTAATTTTAAAGACTCAAAACCAGGAGGCACTAAAGAATTTGACGCAATTGACTATTCTTACAGGGCTACCATAACAGACAGAGGAGAAACCATTCAACTATTAGATGTTTTTGATTCTAACAACTACCGCTTGGTATACCATATAACAAAAGGAATGCCTGGAATTGCAAAGGCCGCGAATGGCGAATGGTCATTAAAACCAGTGAAAAAAAATCAATCCACAGTTGTTATAGAATTTGATATGGAGGTCAAAAATATACTCGGCTATTTATTATCCCCAATAATTAAATTAAAAATTGGAAAGGCCGCAGAAGAAATCTCAGAAGAGTTAAAGTACTATATGGAAAATGGAAAGGCCCACCCTAGAAACATGGACCTTTAAATTAAATTTATTAGCAAACGGAACGTACGCGTTTGAGGGAAAAATCATCGTGGAACTCGGAGAAAGTGAAATTTGGCAAACTTTAGGAATTGACAGGAATTTTAAATTTTATGACAATAACGAAAACCTAATTCAGTTTGCTTCTCCTTTTGGCGGAAATGGAAAAGAGAAAACGAATTTTAATCTTTACGATTCGAATGAAGTGAGATTTATAAAAGAGAACAAATACAAGCCTGCATAAAACAACAGATGGCGTTTAAATTACGCTCCCGGTTAATCATATTAAGGCCCTGCTTTTCTCTAAATTCTTGCATTTTACCAGAAGATGGATTTCTGAAAAAATAATAAACATACCAATATTTCCCTTTTTTGATAGTTTCTTCAAATTTTTCGTTAATTTCTATTTTCGGAATGTATATTTGTGGCAGGGTAAACACTATAAGGAATTTTAAATTTTAAAAAATAGTTGTTTGCAGTTAAAGAGAGGTGGCCGAGTGGTCGAAGGCGCACGCCTGGAAAGTGTGTATACGGCAACGTATCGAGGGTTCGAATCCCTTCCTCTCTGCAAAAGGAAACTCACAACGTAAGTTGTGAGTTTCCATGTTTTCAGAAGTGTGAAAGTTTACTTTCGCAAACGATAGGAACAGAAAAACTCACACACACAGCCTGTGTTTGAGTTTTCATGCTTGTACTAGATTCCCTTTTGGGATCAGCGCATCTAATCCCTCTTTCTAGGAACTCACACAGCATAGGTTGTGTGTTTCTTTGTTTTTTAGGAGTATTGAAAGTTCTCTGTTGCCCAATTTTCTGAATAAAATCTAATAAAAAGAAAAGAATTTATTTATATTATTGAGATCGAATAGGGTCAACGGGAAGTTCATATTCACAAAACAGATGATAGCGCAGATAGTATTGGAAAATCAGATAGGATCGAACTTTTTTTTAGAATTAATAAAACTCTAAGCCCCTATTTTTCTATAGAAATAGATCGTACGCCAAGAATTATGGATTTTATAGCCTACCTAAATAAAAATTTCGATTTCAATTGGGAATGGCCTAAAAATGAGATTACAGTAAAATTGTACATAGATTGTAATTCTTTTACGTTAGAGGGAGCCATTGGTTTGGCATCTTTAAGGAAATTTAATTTAATTAAAAATAATACAATTGAAACCGGAATTTTTAGAGCCAAATATAACAAACGGGAAAACTTAATTTTTGAACCAACTTGGCTTTCTTGGGTGAATCCTCAAACAAAAACTCCAAATTTTCATACCACATCTTCCTTTGGTATTTTAAACATAATAAAATAATTTTATTTCCCTTATTTACACAATTTTTAAGACATCGGTTTAATATTTAATGTTGTAAAATTAGTTTTATAAAATTAGTTTTTTTAAATTCCACCCTCCTTATTGATCAATAGCCCCCCTTCTTGAGTGCATCCTTTAATAATTTTGTGCTTCTTAAATTAAAAAGAGAACATTAATGAACAATATGAAACCCACACTGGTAATTTTAGCTGCAGGAATTGGCGGCCGCTACGGAGGATTAAAGCAATTAGATACATTTACTCGAGAAGGAGATACCATCATGGATTTTTCAATTTATGATGCACTTCGGGCAGGATTTGGGAAATTTGTATTTATTATTCGCAAACATATAGAAGAAGAATTTAAGGAGGTTTTTAATAAAAAATTGGCTGGAAAAGCAGAAGTAGACTACGTGTTTCAAGAATTAGAATACGTGCCCACAAAATATCAAAATCCCGATAGAATAAAACCTTGGGGAACAGGTCATGCACTGATGATGGCGAAAGATGTTGTGAAAGAGAATTTTGCAATTATAAATGCCGATGATTTTTACGGGAAAGAAGCTTTTGAAATTATGGCCAAAGAATTAACTAAAACAGCTAAAGACTCTTATGATTTTAGTACAATGACGTATTTGTTGAAAAATACGGTTTCAGACCATGGTTTTGTTTCAAGAGGAGAATGTATGGTAAACAATGGGGGGCATTTAACAGCTGTTATAGAGCGCACTCATATAGAAAAAACAAATAAAAATTTGGTGCGTAAAGATGAAAATGGCATTTTTGTTACCATTGATGATAACACGATCGTTTCTATGAATTTCTGGGGTTTTACACCCAAATGCTTTGAATTTGGAAATTCTCTTTTTCAAAATTTTCTTGAAGAAAATAAGGGCAATTTGAAAGCTGAATTTTTTATTCCATTAATAGTAAGTGAAATGATAAAATCTGGACAAGCTTCCGTTAAAGTTTTAAAATCGAATGCAAAATGGTTTGGGGTTACTTATAAGGAAGATAAAGAATTTGTGCAAAATGAAATAGCAGCCTTAAGAAATCAAAAAGTATATCCATCTAAACTTTGGGAAAATGATAATTGATCAATTGAAACATGTATTTAGGCAGTTTGATGATTTAACAGAGATTGTGTCTTACAAGGAATTGGCTTCTGGTCATATTAATGATACGTATTTAATAAAGACTTCCAGCAACGAGAGTTTTATATTACAACGTATAAATCAGGGAGTTTTTAAAGATGTTCCAGGATTAATCAATAATAAGGTTGCCATTAGCGAACACATACAGGAAAAATTTTTCCATTTATTAAAAGGCGAAATGAATCGTGAAGTTTTAACCTTTGTAACAACAAAAACGAAAGCGCTTTTTTATTATGAGAAAAATGGGGGTTATTGGAATATGATGGTTTATATAGCAGATAGCATAACCTATGAAACTGTTAAAAGCGAAGAAATTGCTTTCGAAGGGGGCAAATTAATTGGAGAATTTTTAAACCTTACAAATGATTTTGATGCTAGCCGGCTAATTGAGGTAATTCCGAAATTTCATGATATGTCTTTTCGTTTTTCACAATTTAAAGAATCCTTAGAGCATGCATCAAAAGAAAGAATTGATCTTGCAACACCTTATATCGATTTGGTTTGGGGATTGAAAGATGAGATGCATATCCTTCAAGGATTAAAAGAATCTGGTGAAATTAAAGGAAGAGTAACTCACAATGATACTAAAATTTCTAATGTTTTATTTGATAAAAATAATAAAGGTCTTTGTGTGATTGATACAGATACGGTAATGTTAGGTATTGTTCATTATGATTTTGGAGATGCTATTAGAACCATTTGCAATACAACTGCTGAAGATGAAAAGAATCTAGAACTGGTAAGTTTTAATTTAGCCTACTATAAGGCTTATGTGAAAGGGTTTTTAAAAGAAATGAGTTTATCACTTTCACCAATAGAATTAAAACACCTTCCTTTAGGTGCCAAAACAATGATATTTATAATGGCCTTACGTTTTTTAACCGATTTTTTAAATAGCGATATTTATTATAAAACAGCCTATCCTAATCATAACTTAGATCGTTCAAAAAATCAATTTAAATTGATAAAAAGTCTTTCAGAACAATATGGGGAAATGGAAATAAGTAAAATTAGAATTTAAAGAGGCTTCGCAATTCAATAGAAAGTGCTTTAGAAGAAACCATTGAGTTGTATGATTTAGAACTTAGAACTAAAATTAACCACTAAAACCGTAATTATGACCAGTACCAATCAGAAAAAAAATTTAATTCCAATAGCAATAATCGCAGGCCTATTTTTTATTTTTGGATTTGTAACTTGGATAAACGGAGCGTTAATTCCATTTATGAAAACCATTAATGAATTGACCGATGCACAGTCCTATTTGGTAGCTTCTGCATCTTATATTTCATTTGTTGTAATGGCTTTACCAGCTTCTTATATTTTAAATAAAATAGGCTATCGAAAAGGGATGTCTTTAGGGTTGTTTATTATGGCTCTTGGCGCATTGGTTTTTATACCCGCAGCGGAAGCCAGAACGTATTGGGTGTTTTTAACAGGAATATTTATACAAGGTGTGGGAATGACCATATTACAAACTGCAGCCAATCCATATATTACTATTTTAGGACCTATTGAGAGCGGTGCAAAGCGTATTGCTATAATGGGAATTGCAAATAAAACAGCAGGCGCTTTGGGCTCTTTAATTTTTGGAGCGTTATTACTTTCAGGCATAGATGAAGTTAAAGAAAAGTTAGGAAGCGTTTCTCTTGAGGAGAAATCGGTATTATTAGACTCTATGGCAGATAGTGTATTTACACCATATTTAGTAATGGCGTTCGTATTATTTGTGCTGGCACTATTAATTAGAAAAGCACCTCTTCCGCATGTAGAAGCTGTTCCAGTAGAAGAAAAAAACGATGGAAAAACAGCAAAGACAAGTATCTTTCAGTTTCCACATTTATGGTTGGGAGTTTTAACACTTTTTGTATACGTAGGAGCAGAAGTGATTGCGGGCGATACCATAATTGCTTATGGTATTTCATTAGGTTTCCCCGCTACAGATGCAAAATTCTTTACAACACTTACCCTTTTAGCCATGGTAGCTACATACGCATTAGGTGTCTTTTTAATTCCTAAGTACTTGAAACAAGGAACAGCCCTTAAAATTAGTGCGGCATTAGGAATTATATTTAGTATATGCATCCTAGGAACCACTGGGTTTACCTCTATTTTATTTGTCGCAGCTTTAGGGATTGCCAATGCCTTGGTATGGCCAGCGGTATGGCCTTTAACTCTAGAGGGATTGGGTAAATTTACTAAAACAGCTTCAGCCTTATTAATTATGGCAATTTCAGGAGGTGCCATTATACCCCCCTTATATGGGAGATTAGTAGATGCACATAAGCATGAATTGATTGCCAACGGAATGAATGATTCTGATGCTTTGGCAACAGCTTCAACAAGTAGTTATTGGATTTTAATTCCATGTTATGCACTCATTTTGTTTTTTGCTATTTGGGGGCGTACATACAAAAGTTGGTTCAGAAAATAAAATAGTTATGAAGCCATAGGATGTAAATAAATACGGAGCGGAGCCTATATAATTTAGTTGTTTAAAAAAATAGACAAGAGATACAAAGGGGGAATTATTGGATGTGGAATAGAGTTAGTTATTCAAGGAATTAGGAACTCTTAATAAAGTTCATGGAATCGCTGTTAATTATTTAATACAGATGTCTTAAATTTAAAAACAAACCTTTTGATAAAATCATATTTAAAAAACAGCCTAAAATTGCAGAAAGAGGATGGGTATTTAGTATTCATTTTTATACTAGTAGCGAGTGCCATTTTTTTAAAGTCTTTTTTCTCCAGCAATGGATATATATCAAATGATTCCACTTATTATTTATCGCTTGCTCAAAACCTATTAGAGGGAAATGGTTTTTACACGCCCTCACCGGTGAGTGTGGAAAGGGAATTTTTCAGTATTTGGCCTATTGGGTATCCGTTTTTAATATACCTATTCGCAAAACTTACCGGAGTATCCGTTTTTGTAGCGTCTAAGTTTCTTAATGTGATTTTTTTAGGTTTCATATTGGTTATTATGAGAGGTTTATTTAAGAAGAATTCATACCTATATGGCCTCCTTCTTTTATCTGGGTCCTTATTAAATGTTTTTTCGCAGACCTGGAGTGAAACTGCCTTTATTTTTGGACTTGTTTGGTTTGCTGCATCTCTTTATAAGTTTGTGAATAATTCAGATAAATTATTTATTATTGCTATTTCATTGTTTTTTTCATCTCTCTTTCTATTTTTATCTAGATATATAGGTGCTTTTAGTTTTGGGCTTGTTGGCTTGTTTGGCATCTATTTTGGGGTTAAAAAAAACAACAAAAAATATCTTATTTTAATTGTAACTTCCTGTATTAGTTTATTGGTGATAATGGGCTATCTCTATCATAATTTTCTTGAAACAGGATTTATTACAGGGACGACCAAACAATCTTCTATGGAAACAAATAGTGCTTTATTGATAAATTTATCAAAAGCTTCTTTTTCTGAGATAATTATACATCAAACGGATACTTATTTTAGAGAAAATTTTATTTTTTTGGCACAATATGCCCTAATAGGGTTTCTCACTTTTAAATATAGAAAAAGAGTATTCCGTCCTTTTTTATTTTCAGTGAAGAAGAATTTTTCAATCCCATTTATATTTGGATTAACAGGGATTACTTACTTATTTTCTATTGTTGTTATTCGATGGAATGTGCACTTAGATTCGTTTGGTTATAGGTTCCTTGCCCCTGGATTTTTCTTGATCTTTATAGCAGGTATAAACTACATGGAAAAGAACATGCTTAAAAAATATTTTAATTTATTTAAGTTGCTGCTCATTTTTACAACAGTGTGTTCATGGATATATAATGTGCCCTTAAATATAATAGAAATGAAAGGGCGAACATATATCGAAACCGTTGAGGATATAAAAACAAAATACCAGAAGGTTGAAAGAAACAGTATTGTAATTTTTGGAAGTAAACATCTTAATTATTTGTATACAGGGTTAACAGCTTCATATCCTTGCACTTTTCCTCAATGTAAAACAGAAAGTTGGTCAGAATATTTTCAAAGAATAGATCCAGAAAATAAGAGAACTATTTATCTAGAGGTTCCTGTTGATTTAAATTCTGAAAATAAAGATACTTTTGTAGTTCCATTAACAGAAAGACGGAAAGACTCTTTGCTTAATAGTATTCGAAAAGAGGTTTTTTGATATTGAATGAAAAGTAAGAATAAAAGAGATTAGAAATATTTTTAATAAGAAGGAATCCTGTGTTTTTGGTTCGAAAATTTCATTAAAAAGAGCATGGGTGTTTTTAGGTTTGCATTGCCGGGAGACACGTATTAAACCCGTCGGAAAATGAAGAGAGAAGGAAGCGCCACTGTCTGCTATTTTTATGTGGTGCCAAAGTTATTGGTATCTCAAAAAAAATTCATGCCCTATGCATTTTTTTTTCGTAGTTAATCTTATATAAATAATAGGTTTCGTGGTTATGATGTTTCTTTTCAAAAATTTCTAGATGAATAGGAAATCTATAATTTCATTGTTTCTAATCTGCCTTTCTTTTTTCTACGAATAAGATTCGCCTTGCACCTTGTGAAATATCAGAAAACAAGCTAATTGCAGGTGAATCTACAATTTGTGCATTTTTACAAGAATCTTCAAAATGCTGTTTTTAAATAAAATTGGAGCATAAGGTTGAAATAATGCGGCATTAATTTTCAAGAATACCTCACTAGTTCTTTTCTTATTCACATCCGAAATAGTACTTCGCTAGGGAAACTACGCAATACTTTTTAAAATATCTTTAGAAATATCCGAAAACTGAGCTCTTTTCGAAATTGCTTTGTGAATAATTCAAGATGGCTTTCTACTGCTGAAATCACCAAGTATCCCTCAGTTTTAACGAATATAACATTTGATAATACACTTATTATAACTATTAACCATTTATTTCTTTATACTCATTTCTGTAATTTATTAGCTCCAATTTTGTTATCATATTGATCTAAATATAAAAATAGGATGAAGAAAATTATGTGTTTAATATTTTGCTTAGTAATTACAGCCGTTTCATGGTCTCAAGATCTCTTTATAGCTTTAGGGGGAGAAATAACAACTTCACCGGGAGGCGTATTATATGCAGGAAATGATGTTACTATAGATTCAGGAGGAAGTCTAACGACAATATCAAATGAAGATGCAAGTGGGTCTTTTATCGTGAACGGTAATTCGACAGGACAGATTGTCTATAAACGTTATGTAACCAGTAGTGGAGATCCAGCAGTTGATGCAGATTGGCATTTGGTATCTGCACCTGTTATGAATCAAAGTATTCCTGATTTTGTAAACGATACCGGGAACGAAGTGTTCCATAATAGCGTAAGTAACAATTATGGAGTGTCGTATTACAATAACACAAATAGTATTAATAAACGTTGGACGTATCATAATACCGCCCCAACGTTAGAAAACCAGGAAATATTAACGAAATTTACTAAAGGGCAAGGGTATAGTATGATTAGAAGTTCTAATGGCTATTATACTTTTACCGGGGAGGTTGCAAACTCCGATGTTGGGGTGCAAATACCCTTTAATAAAAGTGGTACGCATTTTTGGAGTTGTATAGGAAATCCGTTTCCTTCGTTTTTACCAGCCAATGAGAGCGCAAATGCAACAGAAAATGTGTTAAAAGACAACATTAATAAATTAGATCCAAATTTTGCATCATTCTATGTTTGGAACGGTGTTGATTATGATCCTATAAGAAATTCAGACCCTGCTTTTCAATTGTCACCAGGTCAGTCTTTTATGGTGCGTGCAAAAAGTTTGAGCGAACCGCAGTTTGTTTTTAAAAAAAATTTACAAAACCATAACGGAGGAACAACAACCTTTTATAGAAGTAGTTCATCAGAACCTACTATTGTGGTTCATCTTACAAATGGTGCTGTAAACAAGACAACCAAGATAGAGTTTTTAGACATAGCAACTATGGGTTTAGATCCTGGTTATGATGCCGGAGCCTATAAAGATGGAGCCTCTTCTTTTTATTTACACACACATTTGGTGTCAGATAGTCAAGGGGTTGATTTTACGATACAAACTTTACCAACAAGTGCTTTAGATAGACCAGTGGCAATACCTTTATCTATCAACGCTGCAATAAAGGAAAGATTAACATTTAGTGTAGTTGCTAATAATATATCAGATGGCGTGGCTGTGTATTTAGAAGATGCCCTTAACAACACTTTTACCAACCTTAGAGATACACCGTTGGAAATAATAACGACTTCCCCATTGCAGGGTATCGGTCGTTTTTATATTCATACATCTAGCAGCCCCTTAAATGTTGAAAATAAGCAGGTAGATCATATATTAAATGTATATAAAACGGCTAATAGAACTCTTAAAATTTTAGGTTTAAACGCACAAGGAAATGCCTCCCTTAAAATATATAATATTAATGGTAGAGAAGTGCTTACTAAATCGTTCGTTGCACAGCGTATAAAGGAAATCTCTTTACCTGGAAGTTTGTCTACTGGGGTTTATGTTGTGCGCGTGGTTTCTGAAGATGGAGATTTTCTTCATAAGAAGATAAGGATAGAGTAGTTACCTCAATTAACCAAATATACAAATGAAAGAGAACAATAAACAAATGGTACAAGAAGAAGTGAAAATTTCTAGAAAAGAAGCACTTTCTAAAATTGGGAGTTATGGAAAGTATGCAGCGTTAACGGCATTAGGAACATATATGATTTTAAGCCCGCAAAAAGCACAAGCTACTAGCGCTGATACTCCAGGAACCGGTTTTTAAAAGAAATGTATACAAATAACAATGGAAAAAATATTTTTAATATTGTTTCTAGCACTACGTTTAACCGTTTAAAAAGAGTAAAGATAATTAGGGAAACCTGGCTGGTAAATTACCATGTTATGAAGGTTAAGCATAGCGTATAAATGGGTTTACTTATTGAGTTTTGGTTGCACAAGGTGGCAGTTTTATAAATACCAGACCCAATACGGCTCCCTGTTTTTCTAGTAACCTAACAGTGTATATGTCTTTTTGTTAAGAGATACTAATTGAGGATTTATTATGAAAAACACCTAGAAGTTTTTAGATTACGGATAGACGTACGGTAGCTCACTATCCATTTCCTAAAGGAGCAGTTAATAAATTATAAAAACCTTTAAAAAATGAAAAAAATAACAACGAATACACTTCAAAAATGGTCCCTTTGCGCTGCATTGTTTGCCGCAGTTTTTAGCACTTACCCACAAATAGGTATTGGAACAGTAACCCCAGAAGGGGTATTAGATGTCGTTTCTACAAATAATGCTGTAATTTTATCTCGAGTAGCCAACACAGCTGCGGTAACGTATCCTAAAAATGGGATGATTATTTATGATCAATCCGAAAAATGTTTTAAAGGCTACCAAGAAGACAATTGGACTGCTTGTGGTTTCCGATATTCAAGGGATAATACTACCGTTGTAGAGGTGACCTCAGTAACTGGAAGAATATGGATGGATCGTAATTTAGGGGCAAGCCAGGTAGCAACTTCCTCTACAGATCATTTGTCTTATGGCGATTTATACCAATGGGGTAGATCATCAGATGGACACCAATTGCGGTATAGTTTGTATAGCACTGATTTAGCCACAAGCGCTACACCTGGACATGATAAATTTATTGTTAATGAGGTGTTGTCTCCTTATGATTGGTTAGTAACAAAAAATGATGACTTATGGCAAGGAGCTACTGGGGCAAACAATCCATGCCCACTGGGTTTCCGCATCCCTACAGAGGAAGAATGGACAAAAGAGGCCGATGTTTTATCGCCTAAAAATGCATCTGGAGCTTATGATAGTAATTTAAAACTACCAACGGCTGGCCATAAACGCGATAGAATACTTGATAAAACGGGTGTATCCGGCTACTATTGGTCTAGCATAACTAGAACTGATCACGCGGCTTATATTACCTTTGCTGTTAATGGCTTTTTTACATCACAGGATCGTCGCTCTTACGGCTATTCTGTTCGTTGCATTAAGGATTAATGCTTTGATTCATTTGTGCACTTTGTTGGTAGTACTTAGAAAAGAGTAAAGATGTTTGGTGAAACCCGGTAAATTAAAATGCTATTAATTTAAATCATAGCGCATTATTAGTTTTACTTACAAGGTTTTATTTTTTTATGCAATAAATACTAGATCAAATACAGGAAGCCGTTTTCTAATAACCGAACTGGGGATATGTCTTTT
>Ga0307488_10000068_pt1 | contig 75013 bp, 64 predicted proteins | sample SB02metaG_FD_202248 | JGI IMG/M metagenome (GOLD analysis project Ga0307488, IMG submission 202248) | Sea-ice brine microbial communities from Beaufort Sea near Barrow, Alaska, United States - SB 0.2 | ecosystem: Environmental > Aquatic > Marine > Coastal | place: USA: Alaska | collected...
CCGGCCGATAACTACAATGGCCCCGTGCCTGACGTGACCTATACCGTGTCTGATGGTGTCAATACCGAGACCTCAACCTTAAGGCTAGCGGTCACGCCTGAGTCCGATTTAAGCGACGGCAATGAAATCGAGACCACCCCGGAAGATACAACGATTATCGTCAATGCCTTAGCCAATGCCGCCAGTGCCGATGGTACACCCGCAGTGCTTGATTTTACCGTAGGTGACACCACTTTTGGCATCGGCGATACCGCTACGCTGGACGAAGGGGGTTTAACCCTCAATGCCGATAGTACCTTTACCTTTGTGCCGGCCGATAACTACAATGGCCCCGTGCCTGACGTGACCTATACCGTGTCTGATGGTGTCAATACCAATGTTTCGACTCTAACCGTAGACGTAACCCCGGTAAATGATGCACCGGTTGCGACAGATGACAGCTTTAGTGTGAATGAAGGCGGGACCGTCGGAAATAATGTCATTAAGAACACAGTTAGTGAAGATACAGATGGCGGCGATGGTAATACCTTGTCTGTTACTCAAGTTAATGGGGTGGATTTAGTATTTGGTACCGACGGTTTTGCCGAGTTGGCGATAAAAGACGGTGTGCTTCGCATCAATGCTCAGGGTGAATTCACCTATGCTAATGATGGTACAGAGCCCGCAGGTGATGCGCCCAGCTTTACATATACCTTAGATGATGGTGCTGCACTGAACAGTGAGAGCAATGAGGCGTCCGTAACGATTGATGTTAATGACCTGCCCGAGGCAGTCGCTGATACCTTTAGCATGAATGAAGGTAAGACGTTATCCGGCAATGTCATGGACAATGATACGGATCGGGGTGATGGACCAGCCACCGTTACTCAGATTAAAGGGGGGAGTGTGACCTTTGATTTGACCTTTGATGCTGCTGATGACGATTATGCTACTTTCACGATAATAGATGGTGTTTATACCGCTGTATCGTCAACCGATGTTTTGGTCTTTGATGGTGCAACAGACAATGGAATATTGCGCATTAATGCCGACGGGGATTTTACCTATGAAAATAAAGGTTTCCTTGCAGACTCCGATGCACCTACCTTTGAATATACCCTAAGCGATACTGATGGTGATACCAGCAAGGCTACCGTCACTATAGGGGTCGCTACTAGTGCCCCCGATGCTAATGATGATGCTACTGGGTTCGTATTTAGTGAAGACAATCCGAGGACTATTTCAGGTAATGTTTCTGGCCTAGGGCGGAGCAGTTCGGGAGATGCTAGAGATGATTTTGGTCTGGATAGTTTCGGTACCCCTGCCGTTACCCAGGTTAAATATACTTATCTTGATGAGAATTCAGTTGAGCAAACAGTTACGAAACTGTTAGATGCTAGCAATACATTCACCAACCCTGTATCGATAGTAACTGATTTTGGTACCTTATCCATTGATAACAAAGGAAATTATACCTTCAGCCAAGGCGCTGAGCAACCTATAGAACCGTTGGTCTTTAATTACACCATTCAGGATGGTGATACAGTAAATCCGGAAACGGCTACGGCTGACTTAACAATAAATATTACACCACCAGAAGCAGAGGGACGAAAAGCACCAGAGCCCTCCGCCAAAGCTGTCGAGTTCGATCTTGATGAAACCAGTGGCACCATAAACACAGATTTCGATCCAAAAGCCTTTATCAATGTCAATGAAGTCGCCTTTAAGTATTCTCCCGACTTAGATGATCTAAGTGACATTCTGACTGCCGGGCACACCGGCGGACTTGAAACCTATTTAGCTGCGATGGGAGAAGATGAAAGTACTATGCTCGATATTGACTTAGCCGTCGCACTTAAAGGTTTTCAAGTAGATGACGCTGTTGTACTGGAAAAAGGTGACGCTAACTCCGAATATGCCGCATTTACCACAGTGACTAATGGATTCTTAGCCGATGGGGCCATGATCATCAGCGATACTGCTGAAGCGACTAGTGCACCTATTGCTGAATTAGATTCACAAGAATTCTTATCATAATATTATTATTACGCACCCAATAGTTCATAATACAGTCATATTTTAAATGATTGTGTTATGTTTGTCGTGTCTGTTTTAAGGAATCTAAACATCAGTGCAATCTTCTGCGCAACCCACTAGTCAGTGGACAATTAACGCTTCACAGCGCTTAACCTCTGATCCTTTATTGGACAGCTTAGTGTTATTAACAGAGCACTTTGGTGATCCCTGCTCCGCTGAAGCCTTAACCGCTGGGCTACCCGTTACTGCCAGTTATCTAACACCTGAACTGCTTCCCCAAGCCGCATCACGGGCTGGACTCAGTGCCAAGCTGGTGCGTAAAGGATTAAACGAATTACCTTCCATGTTGCTGCCCTGCATCTTGATGCTGAAAGACAAGCAGGCTTGTGTGTTACAAGAGCTCAATCTGGAAGAAAATAGAGCGATTGTCACCTTGCCTGAAACAGGAGGGGAAGAGCAGCTAACCATTGAAGAATTGGAATCCAATTTTGTTGGTTATTTATTTCTCATCAAGCAGCAATATCGTGGCGACAGAAATTTTGATGTACATATCAATGACTCCAAAAAACATTGGTTATGGCAACATCTAAAAGATGCGACTCCTATCTACAGAGACGTAATTATCGCCTCTGTTATGGTGAATATATTTGCTTTAGTCTCACCGCTTTTTGTGATGAATATCTATGACAAAGTGGTGCCAAACTTAGCCTTTGAGTCTTTATGGGTGTTAGCTATTGGCGCAAGTGTGGCTTATATATTTGATTTTATCTTAAAACAATTACGGGGCTATTTGATTGACGTAGCTGGTAAAAAAGTGGATATAGAGGTCTCCTCAAAATTATTTGCCAAAGTAGTGGGTATCCCACTGGAAAAACGTGCACCTAGTATAGGAGGCATGGCTAAACAAATATCTGAGTTCGATAACGTGAGAGAGTTTTTTTCCTCGGCTACTATCACAGCCTTGGTCGATTTACCTTTTGCTCTGTTGTTTATGTTTTGTATATGGCTAGTAGCGGGTGATTTAGCCTTATTTCCCATAGTGGCTTCTTTACTTATTATTGGCTATACGGTTTTCACTCAACCCAAACTGCGTGCTGCTATTGAAGAAAGTAATAAATTTTCAAGTTTGCGCCATGGGCACTTGATTGAGTGCTTGGGTGCGTTAGAGTCGATTAAGGCTAACGGTGCTGAAGGTGTGGTGCAAAATGCCTGGCAACAAATGATAGGGCACACCTCTAGTTGGTTACTGAAGTCTAAAATGATCACTAATTCGGTGATCAACTTTGCCAGTTTTATGGTGCAGATTTCAATTATTGGTGTTGTGATATTAGGTGTTTACCGGGTGTCAGACAATCTGATTTCTATGGGCGGCATCATTGCCGCAGTGATGTTAACCGGGCGCGCCATTTCACCTGTGGCTAAACTTGCAGGCTTAATGACACGCTCTAATCAAACTATGAGTGCCTTAAGACAACTTGATAGTTTAATGGATCAAGAGGGGGAATTTGAAAACAAAGCCCATCTGGCAAGTCGCCCCAAACTGTCAGGCAATATTTGTGCTGAAAATGTCAGCTTTACCTACCCAGATACCAAAAAACCAGCTTTGCAAACCATGTCGATCGAAATAAAACAAGGTGAAAATATTGCCATAGTGGGGCGCAACGGTTCGGGCAAAACTACCTTAGCAAAGTTATTATTGGGGCTGTATCAGCCTACTGCCGGAAATATTCAATTTGATGGGTTAAATCATAACCAGATACATCCCAGTGATTTACGACGAAATATTGGCTATTTACCTCAGGACATCACCTTATTTCATGGCACCATCCGTGACAATATATTGTTTGGCACCAAACAGGTCACTGAATATCAGCTTATCAGGGCGGTGCAGATGTCTGGGGTCAATGCTTTTACTGATCACGAAACTCAGGGCCTTGATCAACAGGTCGGCGAAAATGGCAATACCTTATCTCGTGGTCAGCGTCAGTCGATTGCACTGGCTCGGGCTATTTTAAATACACCACAAATATTGTTGTTAGATGAGCCTACGGCCAGCTTAGACGCACGTGCCGAACAACAATTTATTAAATCCATCAGTGCGACTGCAACGGATCGCACTTTATTGTTAATTACCCACAAAATGGAATTATTGTCGTTAGTGGACAGGATCATCGTTCTCGAGAAAGGTAAATTAGTCATGGACGGTCCTAAAGATGTCGTTTTGGAGAAACTCAAAGGTGGCAAGGGTAATCCGGTGGTAAATTTATGAAGGTCAGTCAAAAAGACTTAGAAATGGCCGATGATGTGTATGGGGCCATGTTAACCGAAGTACCTAGCTTGCATCGGTTAATCATATGGTCAATGGCTGGGTTATTGATTAGTTTTATTGTTTGGGCTTACTTTTCTGCTTTGGAACAGGTCACTTCTGGGACGGGTAAAGTGATCCCTTCCTCTCAAATACAAATTATTCAGAGTTTAGACGGTGGGGTTCTGCAAAAATGGTTTGTACAGGAAGGCATGCAAGTCACTCAAGGCCAACCTATAGCGAGGATTGATGACACTAGGTTTCGTTCGGATTTTGCGGAACAAAAACAGGAAGTTGACAGTTTACGGGCAAATATTATTCGTTTAAGAGCTGAATTGTCGAGTATTTTGGTAGGTAACAGTGATGACTGGAAGCTACAAATTGAAATAAGTAAAGAGGTGCCAATTTATCCCGAAGATCTAAATGAAAATGCTGAATTTATGGTCAAAAGCCAACAAGAAGAATATTCAGGACGATTGGATAACTTAATCAACCAATTGGCGATCCAAGGTCAACAAATACAGCAACGTGAACAGGAAATAACGGAACTCGAATCAAAAATTAATACCTTGGATATCAGCCATCGTCTGGCGAAAAAAGAGCTCGCTTTAACCCGACCTCTAGCTGAAAAACTCATAGTATCAAAGATAGAATTATTTAAATTAGAGCGCAGCGTAAACGATCTTAACGGTGAATTGGACTCAGTCCGTTTACTCTCTCCCCAATTAAAATCTGCACTACAAGAAGCAATATTAAAGCGCCGTGAAAAGATATTGTCTTATCGAACTGAGGTAAGGGCACAGCTTAATGAACTGCAAAATAAATTGTCACGTATTAATGAATCTCAGGTGAGTGCTCAGGACAAAGTCACAAAAGCATTAATACTTTCACCTGTGGTTGGTACGATCAAAACCATTCATATTAATACTTTAGGCGGGGTGGTAAAGCCGGGTGAAACCATAGCGGAAATCGTTCCCACTGAAGACAAATTGATGGTGGAGGCGAAAATCAAGCCCAGAGATATCGGTTTTATTTATCCTGGACTACCTGCTGTTGTTAAAATAACCGCATATGATTTTGCCCGATACGGAGGATTAACCGGTAAGGTAGAACATATTAGCGCTGACACTACTCAGGACGACGAAGGAAATAGTTTTTATTTAATTCGGGTGCGCACAGATGCTTCGAGTATCAAAAATAAATATCAGGAAGACATGCCAATTATACCGGGTATGATGGCGAATGTTGACGTGATAACAGGTAAACGTACAATATTAGAATACATATTAAATCCGCTTTTGAGGGCTAATGACGCAGCACTTCGGGAACGATAAGATTTAGGTAACTCCGCTAAGCAACAAAAACATGGAATTTTTATGAATAGAGGTATATTTACAAAGCGCATTCAAGCAATAATTTGTCTATTATGCTTATCTGCATTGTCCATTAAAGGGTTATATGCTCAAAGTTTAGAGCAGGCAGTGGCAGTTGCACTGGACACTCACCCTGATATTCGCCAAGCATTCGCCCGTTTCAAATCAAAAGAAGAAGATGTCAATCGCGCCACGGCGGGGTATTTACCCACGGTCGATATTACTGCTGGTTATGGCTACGAATATACAGATAGTCCAAGTAACCGCCGATCTGCTTTGGGTTTTGACGATGGTGAAACAGAGCTGGGACGGGGTGAGTTTGGTGTCAGTCTAAGGCAAATGTTGTTTGACGGAATGTTCACCAGTAGTGAGGTGAAGCGAACTAAGTTTGAGGCCAGTGCAGAGCAATGGGCATTAATCAGCACCGCTGAAGATCTGGCTCTATCGGTCAGTCAGACTTATTTGAATTATTTAAAAAACCAACAATTGGTGACCTTATCTGAAAAAAACGTTGAGTCCCATCAGGAAATTTACGGCCAGATAAAAGAACGTACTGATTCAGGAATGGGTAGTATAGCGGACTTGTCTCAAGTCACGGGTCGCTTAGCCCGTGCTCAGTCTAATTTAATTGCTGCCCGTAACAATTATCAAGATACACGAGCAGAATTTATTAGTTTAACTAATATCACACCAGATGATTTAGTGATGCCAGTACCCGATGCAGATATGCTACCTAAAGATAATGCTAGCGGATTGATTTTGGCCATAGAGCGCCACCCTATTATTAAATCAGCTCAACAGGACATCCATGCAGCACGAGCATTTGGTGGTTCAGTCGAAGCAAATTATTATCCAAAACTATCCTTAGAATTAGCGGCCAATGCGGATAATGATGTGGCAGGTGAAGACGGTTTGAATAGATTTGGTGCCAATGTTGGTGGACATCGTAATGATTTCTCCGTCATGTTACGCATGCGATATAACTTATATTCAGGGGGTAAGGATGTGGCTCTGGAACGCAGCGCCGCTTATCAAACTATTGAAGCGCAAGAAATAAACTACCGTGCCCATCGTCAGGTCACAGAAAGTTTTGGCCTCGCGTGGAATGCCTATACAATGCTGGGATTACAAAAACAATATATCCAACAACACGTTGTTACTTCAAAAGACACCCAAGAAGCTTATCAACAGCAATTTAGTTTAGGACAAAGAAATTTACTGGATTTATTGGATACTGAAAACGAACTTTTTCAGGCTCGACAAGATTACTTAGATGCTAATTTTGACGAACTGAGTGCAAGGTACAGGATATTAAATGTAACGGGTCAATTGCTTGACTCATTGCGGGTGACTCGTTCAGCTGAATGGCAAGGTGAGCATGAATATGATCAAGGAGCTAACCATGAATAAGTTACCGATAATTAAAGCCTTAACAGTAATAAAATTATCTTTGCTACTTTGCGGGACTATTCTGCTAAATGCTTGTGCTGGTAATGATATAGTCAAAATGGAATCAAGTGTCGAACAGTTAAATGACTTACATGACTATGATCGCGATGGTGTGATAGAAGCAAGGGAAAAATGCGCCGACACTGTGCTGGGCGCTACCATTGATAATAATGGTTGCGGCACACAAAGGACATATATCGAGCCCCTTACAGTCGATATTAAATTTGCTAATAACTCTTACAGTATACCGACCTCAGCGTTTCTTAAAATTCAGGAACTCGCGAAGTTCATGGAACAAAGACCAGAACTACGAGTACTTATTGAGGGGCATACCAGTACGACCGGAACAGCAGAACTTAATCAAACATTATCAGATAAACGAGCAAAAGCCGTAGTATTGGTTTTGGTCAATGACTTCAATATTGCGACTGAGCGTGTTTCGTCTATAGGGTATGGTTTTGATCGCTTGGCTAATTCTGCAGACACTGCTGCAGCCCATGCCACCAATCGCCGTATTATGGCGGAATTAAGCGAAACTGTGAGTGTGGATGACATGATGTGGACAATTTATACTGTTGATGAAGCCCAATGATAATTACGGAGTAATATGAGGGCTAGCCGTTTTATAGCAGCAATGTTATCAAAAAAGCCAGTTCACGTATTACTCCTCAGTATGATTTTTTTGTCTGCTATTGCCGATCCTGGAACAAAACTTGATGGTCCGAAAATTGTGTCAGCTTTAGAAGCAAGTTATGGCGAACGAGCGGCGAAACGAGGCACTGCTTGGCTTAACTTGATGCAAGAAAATACCCGTTTGTCAGAAAAAGAGAACCTAGAAAAAGTGAATCGCTTTTTCAATACGTTCCATTTTATTGATGATATTAAATTATGGGGTATCAACAATTATTGGGCTACCCCAGTGGAATTTATTGGCGCGAACGGGGGAGATTGCGAAGACTATTCTATCGCTAAATATTTTACCCTATTGGAATTAGGCATCGCCGATGAAAAAATGAGGATAACCATGGTTAAAGCGGTCAACCTAGATCAATATCATATGGTCCTTGCATATTATGCTACGCCTGCTTCTATTCCCTTAATATTGGATAATATTGACGGTGTGATAAAACCAGCCAACACACGAAACGATCTTATACCCATATATAGCTTTAATGGCAGTCAGTTATGGCTAAACAAAGACAGAGGACGCAGTGTTGTTACCGGAAATTCTTCACGTCTTAAGCAGTGGCGTGATTTGCGTCAGAGAATAAACACAGCAAAACTCAAACAACCTAAGCTTAAACTGGAGTTTTAAAGCAATGACCCTATTTCGACAAATAAACTCATTACTATTTGGACTTTTTTTATTGGTCATGACCAGTTTGGTTTATTTTCAGTTTACTCAAGCTCGTGATTTTATGAGTCAACAAATGGAGTCAGATCTTAATAACACCATGACATCCTTAGGGTTAATGTTGCAACCTCATATAGAAACTGGTGATCTGGCATCGGCTGAAACCTTGGTTAATGTTATATTTGAGGGTGGGTTTTATCGTAAAGTCACATTAAAATGGCTAGCAGATGGTAAAGAACAAACATGGGAAAATCCGGTTGTTATTGAAGGTGTTCCTCAATGGTTAATTGATTTAGATGTATTTGGGGTGCAAAAAAAGAAAACTATTATTACCTCTGGCTGGATGCAATTGGCCACGCTTGAGGTTGAGGCACACCCAGGACTAGGTTACCAGCAACTGTGGCGGGTAATGAATGATACGATCATGATTTTATCATTGCTGTTTATTATCAGTATTTTTGTTCTCAGATACAGACTCAATAATATTTTAAAGCCATTGCATGACATAGCTCTGCAGGCTAAAGAAATTGGTCGGCGAAAATTTGGTCATAGCATAGACATACCTAAAACCACTGAACTAAAAGATGTCGTGGGCGCCATCAACTCCATGTCTGGTCAATTAAAACAAGTTTTTTCTTTATTGGATCAAGAAGTCAGTGAATTAAAAGATGATAAATTAGTGGATCAGGTTTCCAACTTACCTAATCGACAATATTTGTTTGCACAAATGAATAACTGGTTGCATGAGCCCGGATTCGGTGGGCTTATCTTAACTAAATTTGACTGGTTAGAAGACATTCATAGTAAATATGGCTATCAAGGCCGAGATCAAATCATCAAGGTACTGTCTGAAAGAATGCAGACTGAGTTACCTGACATTGCCGAGGGTGTCATAGCGAGGATTGCTAATACCGAGTTTGCATTCTTGCTTACCAAAGCTGAACACCATCAAATTGAAACCTACTTACAAACACTGATCCGCATCATTAATCAGGAAATCACTAAGGCAGGTTGTATTGCCAATAGTAAATTTGCCCTCGGCGTTAGCCAGCGAATTGACAACATGCAGCCTTCTGATTTGTTGTCTCAATCTGACAATGCATTACAACAAGCCCTTAAAGAAGGAAAAATCAGCCATTGGATAGATGCACAACAACCACAAAAATATAGCAGAGAACAATGGCGTACTAAGCTGGTAGACGCCATTAACCAAAGTCATTTTATGTTTCAATGGCAAGCAGTAAGCGATATGCACTCTGATGATATTATTCAACGTGAGATATATTGTCGCTTGAGGATTGACGATATGGTTGTCAGTGCCTCGGAATTTATGCCTTTTATCGATTTGTTATCGCTAGGGGGACAACTTGACAGGTGTTTGTTGGAGACCATAGAGCAACAGAATATTTTGGATATCACTCATCAGCCCGTTGCCATTAATTTAACTCATGATAGTTTGCAGGATCCCGAGTTTGCCCTATGGCTGACGAGGTTTTTACAAGAATCTAAACATGCACCTCAGATGTTGTTTGAAATGCCAGAATCGGCATTAATTCATTCGTTTGAACAGTGTCACAAACTGACGGAAATAATCCGCTCAGCTGGTGCAAAAATGGGGGTTGATCACTGTGGCCGTCAAATGGGCTCACTTGACTATTTACAAAAATTACGACCTCACTATATTAAGCTCGACCAGTCTTTTGCATTCTATGAAAAGTTAAATCAAGGCAACGAAATGTGCCGCGCTTTGATCAATATTGCCAAAGGTTTAAACATTGACGTGATCATTACCGGTATTGAAAATCAGCAGCAATTACAGCAGTTTGCAACCCTAAGGGCTGACGGTTATCAGGGCTATATATCGGCACCAGAAGACATTTCAGAATAAAGCGGGCTTTAATACTGTTGTTTTACAGCAATTAATATACTTCTATAGCTTTTGCTATAGCTGAAAAAAACGACACTTATAGGCGTATAGGCGTCGTTTTTTTGTTTACAGTTTGCGTTTACATCAGAGTATGTTGTTTAGAGGCTTTATTCACCGGCGATCTGCATTTTATCAATCAGCACTGAGCCTGTTTGTATACTTCCTCGGGTCTCTTGTACGGCGCCTATAGCCACAATATTCATCAACATGTCGGCCAAGTTACCTGCGATGGTAATTTCGTGAACCGGATATTGGATCACGCCATTTTCAACCCAAAATCCTGCTGCGCCTCTAGAGTAGTCTCCGGTAACAATATTGACACCTTGACCCATCAGTTCAGTGACCAACAAACCTGTGCCTAGTTTTGCCAGCATTTCTTTATCGGTGTCACCAGTATGTTGAATAAACCAATTGTGAATACCACCAGCATGACCTGTGGTTTGCATTTTTAGTTTTCGAGCGGAGTAACTGGTTAATAAATAATGATTGAGTAATCCATTGCTCACGACATCCATGTCACGTGTTTTGACTCCTTCATGATCAAAAGGAGAGCTGGCTAATCCCTTCAATATATGTGGACGTTCAGAAATATTGAGCCAATCTGGTAGTACTTGCTGGCCTAATTTATCTAACAAGAAAGAAGATTTCCGGTACAAATTACCGCCACTAATGGCGCTGATAAAATGTCCGAATAAGCCGGAAGCAATTTCCCGATCAAACAATACTGGTACCTTACAGGTCTTAACTTTTCTAGCGCCTAGTCTGCCCAATGTAAATTGTGCAGCCTCAAGACCTAATTGCTCGGGGCTAGATAGCATGCCGACTTCACGGCCTACTGAATAGCTATAATCTCGCTGCATATCGCCGTCTTGTTCACCAATCACCACACAACTCATGCTGTAACGACTACTGTTATAGCCGGCAATGAGGCCATGGCTATTACCATATACCTTGGTGCCTAAGTTGGCGTTGTAGGACGCACCATCTGAATTGGTAATGCGCGGATCTACATTTAAAGCACTAGTTTCAGCGGCAATCACCTGTTGAATTGCATACTCGGTGTCTAGTTCTACAGGATGAAATAAATCCAATTCAGGGAAGTCAAATGCCATCAGCTCTTTTTCAGCTAAACCAGAACACTCATCGTCACCAGTATGTTTGGCTATTTCTATGGCTTTTTCTACTGTGAGTTTTAACGCTTGGGGCGATAAATCTGCAGTTGAGGCGCTGCCCTTTTTCTTACCATGGTATACAGTGATACCCAAACCGCCATCGTTCGTAAATTCAACGGTTTCCACTTCTTTTAGTCGAGAAGATACTGCAATGCCTTCTACTTTAGACATGCTAGCTTCCGCCTGGGTCGCGCCCTTGTCCTTGGCTAATTTTAAAACGTCTTCTACTATGCTTTGTATTTCAGCTAATTGTTGTTGCATAAGGCCTTCATTATTTGGCTACACTGTAGTTTATTATTGCTTGGGGGGTTACAATCTCCTTTAGTGTATCACTAAAGATAATGTCATGGTCGCCCCGAAAAAAAACAAAGATGTTGAAGTTGAATTCGACGTAACTGCAGAAGACGAACAACTTAGTAAAACCCAAATTAAAGCCCAAATGGTTGCAATGCAAAAGTTAGGGGAGTCTTTGGTTCATCTTGGCCAATCTTCTTTGGCCAAGGTCCCTATGGAGGAAGAATTGCTCGATGCAGTGATGCTCGCCCGTAAAATTTTGCGCAAAAAAGAAGGTTATCGACGTCAATTGCAGTTAATTGGTAAGATCATGCGTAATTCAGATATCGCCGCTATTGAACATGCCTTGAGTAATATTAAATCTGCGCATAAAAAATTAAATGATGCTTTTCATGGAACTGAAATGCTCAGAGATGACATTTTACTGCAAGGCGATAGCAAAATTGAATCGACTATTGTTGATTATCCTCTGCTTGATCGGCAAAGATTGCGACAATATGTGCGTCAGGCTAATAAAGAGCTAGCTGATAATAAACCACCCAAAGCCTCTCGTGAGCTTTTTCAATATCTAAAACAAATCATAAACGGATAATATTTGTGTACGTTCGCCCTGTATTTGTTGTGTAAGTTAAAGCTGATACTGAGGGCGGAGCTCACTTTAATTGGTAAATTGAAACCATGCTTTGTCCGGGTGTAAAGTTAGTATCGTAAGCGTGATAAAATACATTTTTAAAATTTTATTAACCAATTACTTACTTAACCATTTGACAAAAAGGTGTTTCAACCCGGTAACTCGTAATAAAAGTTATTGATATCAGGGTATCCTAAACTACCGAGATCTACCTGCATACTGTTAAGCATCATGAGCATGAACATTGTTGCAGTGTACTAACCGCCCTCACACTAGATATCGAATAAAGATGCTTTAAAGGCATCATCATCCAGATTAAAGTATCGTAGAGCGAATTTCGACGCGATCTCCACGATTTTTTATACTGACTTTAACGATTCAAATTTGTTTAGTCACAAACTCGTCTTGTGCGGATTGTTTGAAATGAGGCAGACCAAAAATAATGGCAAGTGTGGCGAATATCAACAACAACATGGGGTACCAGGTGTAAGGCGTAATCGCTAAGGGCGAAAGACCCGCCAAGGCAGAAACCGTGAGCATTTGACTGCCGTAAGGCACCAGTCCCTGACAGCCACAAGAAAATATATCCAAAAGGCTGGCGGTACGCCTTGGATCAATTTGATAGGTCTGGCTTAAGTCTTTGGCAATTGGGCCCGCCGTAACAATGCTAATGGTGTTATTAGCGATGGATAAGTCTAACAAACAGGCCAATGAAGCAATGCCAAACTCTGCCTCTTTTTTACTTTTTATTCTGGCGCAAATCATATTCATTAACCACGTCAAGCCACCATAAGCCTTCATCAAACTGACAATACCGCCAATAGTCAGGGCAATAATAGCGAGATTTTGCATCCAGCCAATACCTTTTTGAATACTTTGCAGGGCTTCCCAGCCGGTAAACGTGCCGTTACTTAAACCAATAATTGCCGCCGTCAATATCCCAAAACCCAAGACCACAATCACGTTTATCCCTAGCAGCGCCGTTACGATGATCATTAAGTAGGGCAGCATCAACCAGGGATTATAGTCCTGCCCTGTCATGGCTGTTTCGACCTTTACCTCAATAAAAAATAAAGCCGCTATAGTGACAAGGGCAGCGGGTAAGGCAATGATCAGATTGGCTTTAAATTTATCCTTTAACTTCACGCCTTGGGTCCGAGTAGCCGCGATGGTGGTATCCGATATAAAAGATAAATTATCCCCAAACATGCCGCCGCCAATTACCACGCCTAACGCCAATGCCGGCGGTATGCCAAGACTTTCTGCTAAACCAATACCAATGGGTGCAAGGGCAGTAATGGTGCCCATTGAGGTGCCCATAGCAAAGGAAATCCCGCAGCAAACCACAAATAAGCCAGGTAATAAATATTGCGCTGGAATAATATCTAATGCCCAATTCACCGTAGCGTCTCGAGCACCAATATCGATGGTTAAGGCGTATAAGGCACCCGCCATAAGAAAAATGAAAACCAACAGCACGATGGTTTTGTCGCCAGCGCCGTGGCAAAAAATATCGACCTTCTCATGTAAACTTAAGCGGGTCTTGCCAGGATTGATGGCCAAGGCATAAGCAGCAGCAAGCATAAAGGCTACAAGAATGGGCATGAGTTTAAAGTCTTGGCTAACCACCCCGGACAGCAAAACCATCAATACAAATATTAAAATAGGGCTTAAACCCCAAAAACTACCGTTTGTGTCTTGCTTCATTTAATGCTCGTTGGTGTCGCTACGCTAAGCCTTTATCTTACATGTAAGTAAGCATGAAATGAAAGTAGCCTCTACCTTTACCCCCTGAGGCTGAAGGGTTGCTGGCGGTATCACCCACCTTTATCGCCAAGCGTTGCTCTTAGTATGTCTAAGCTCTTGGGGCTGAGTAAAGTTAAGCTGTACCACCAACCGTCAACTCATCTACTTTAAGGGTAGGTTGACCTACACCTACAGGTAAACTCTGTCCATCTTTTCCGCAAACGCCGACGCCTTTATCTAAGGCTAGGTCATTACCTATCATAGAAATCTTTTGCATGGCTTCAGGGCCATTGCCAATTAACGTTGCACCTTTGATAGGAGTGGTGATTTTACCTTTTTCGATTAGGTAGGCTTCAGATGTAGAAAACACAAATTTGCCTGAGGTGATATCAACCTGACCACCGCCAAAGTTAGGTGCGTATATACCTTTATCTATGGAAGCAATAATCTCTTCAGGAGAATGGTTACCGCCTAACATATAAGTATTTGTCATCCGTGGCATAGGCAAATGCGCATAAGATTCACGTCGGCCATTGCCGGTTGGGGCAACACCCATCAATCGCGCGTTAAGTTTGTCTTGCATGTAACCTTTAAGAATACCATCTTCGATCAACACATTGTGTTGTGTCGGTGTACCTTCGTCATCAACACTAAGTGATCCGCGCCTATCGGCTAAAGTACCATCATCTACAACGGTGCAGCCTTTGGATGCGACTTGTTCACCTATACGACCACTGAACGTAGACGCGCCTTTTCGGTTGAAGTCACCTTCTAAACCATGGCCTACCGCTTCATGTAACAATACACCTGGCCAACCACTGCCTAACACTACTGGCATTTTCCCCGCAGGTGCAGGTACCGCTTGTATATTCACTCTTGCCATGTGAATGGCTTCATCTGCTACTTGTTGGTACCGAGGACGGCCATCGTTCTCTGCTACAAAATAGTCATAGGCATATCTTCCACCTGCACCAGAACTGCCTCTTTCACGGCGACCGTCCTTCTCCATTAGGACTGAACAGTTAAAGCGAATAAGCGGGCGAATATCGGTACAAAAAGTACCATCAGTCGCCGCAATTAAGATTTCCTCATAAACACCGCTGATACTGATAACGACTTGGGTAAGTGCGCTTTCTTGTTTGCGAATGTATTCATTTGCAGCCCGTAATAGCGCTATTTTTTCTTGTTCTTGCATACCCAAAAGTGGGTTCTCGGCATGATATCGGCTGGCAGGGTGACTTTGTTTGAGAGACGCAATTTTATGTCTGCCACCAGAATTTGAAATGCTACGAGAAGCTTTTGCCGCTTTCATTAACGCTTCAGGGGAAATTTCATCAGAGTAAGCAAAGCCGGTTTTTTCACCACTTACTGCACGGACCCCTACGCCTCGCTCTATGTTGTAGCTGCCTTCTTTGATTATACCGTCTTCTAGCACCCAAGTTTCATGTTGGCTTGACTGAAAATACAGATCAGCAAAATCGTTGTCATGTTGATATATGGTATCTAGTGCTGTCTCTAATGTAGAGCGGTTTAAATTTGATGCATCTAGTAAGTTTTCTTCTACCAAGTTAGACAAGGTGACTCCTGAATTTATTGTGCTGATAAACGGACATTTTAGTGCGGATATCAGCGAGTAATTGGTGATCAATTTGAGCATGTATCATGCCGGTATCATGGGGTAACTCAACTAAAACTTCACCCCAAGGTGAGATGATACAGGAGTGACCATAAGTTTGTCGTTTATTCCTATGTTTGCCTGTTTGATTAGCGGCAACGATATAACACTGATTTTCAATTGCTCGAGCGGTTAGTAAAGGATGCCAGTGAGCTTGGCCCGTTAGTTGTGTAAAAGCTGCGGGCAATGCTAATACGTCTAGCTGTGCAATCTGAGTCATGGCTGCAAACATGCCAGCAAAGCGAATATCGTAACACACCGCTAAGCCAAGATTACCAAAGGGGGTATGAGTGACAATTAATGTATTACCAGGCTGGGTATAACGGGATTCCAGATAGGTACCAGTATTATCTGCGACTTGAACATCGAAGAGATGTATTTTTTGATACTCTTCAACAGTCTCCCCATGGTTATTAATCAATAAACAAGATGCCGTAAATTTATTGGCTGATGGGCATAGGACTGGCAAACTGCCCGCAACTAACCAGACATCATATTGTGTAGCAAATTGTTTGAGCTTATGTTGAATTGGACCGAGGTGTAAGTCTTCTGCAATATCCATCATTAATTTGTCACCACCACCAAAACAAGCAAAACATTCTGGCAATACCACCAAACAGGGTCTTTGTGTGGGCAATGATTTGAGCTGTTGCTCTACAAATAAAAGATTATCTTCAACCAGTGGTGAAGAGTTCATCTGAATTGCGACTATATTTTGGCCGACATTATCCACTTACTGTTGCCTCAGTCGGTACTTGTATATTAGCCGGTATGTCTAATTGTAGTTTTATAGATTGGTTTGGTGTTTCTGTTTCATTCTCTAGCCTTGTTCTTGCTGGCAACGATATTTCTTTACTATCGCGACCTAACTCTTTGAGTTGTGGGTCGTCCAAGGTGCCGGTGAGTGAAAACTTGATATTAGAAATCACTTTTGCAGAAGTCAGCATTTGATCGAGTGCAAGCGCTGCTAATGCGGTAGCTGGATTAACCATCCATGCCACTATTACCGGCAAGCTAGATGTAACATTCGGGACGAACTCTATTTGGTAATTGAGTTGCTGTGCGTTTAAGTCAGTGTAACCTTGCATGGTGATTTCGCCAGCCCCTCCATCTACTAATGTATCTTGGGTATAAGCGATACCGTTTTCCAACTGAAAACTGCCATTAATCTTGTCGTAGAAAAATCCTTTGGCAAAGATGTCCCTAAAATCAAGCTGCAGTTTACGGACCAATGAGTCAAGGCTAAGCAAACTGAATATGCGTGAACCTTGGTCGCTTACTTCAGTTAAATAGCCATCTGTTAAACGCCAGTCTATTTCGCCATTAAGTGTGTCGAAGTTGAATTCGTAAGGGGCGCGCTTCCAGCTTAAGTCGAATGAAGAACTGGCTTTTGAATCTTTGATCCCCGAATCTAATTTAAGCTCTTTGAGGAAGGCTCCAAAATCCGAACTGCTAAACTCCCCCTTTAAACGTGTGCTACTTTGACCATTGGCTAAAAACCAGTCTCCCGAGCCATAAAATAAACCATGTGCATTATTTAAACGAATTTGGTCTATCTTCATGCCTGTGGCAGACCGAGACAGGTCAAAATCAATTTTTCCTAAGTCGTTATCCAAAAATCGACAGCGGCTACAAGAAAAACTGATAGGCGGCAAAGTATCAATGTTGGCAGCAAATTCAATAGGCGCGATAGAGAATGTTTCACCATTAGTAGATTGAGTGCTCTGCCATTCTGTGAATTCAATAAAATCAGCATTAATATCAACACCTTTATCCAACCATTCCTTGTAAAGCGTTACCTCCATCCGTGTTTCTTTGGCATTGATATCAATAAGCCAGCTATCACTGGTATTTTTAGCTACCATTTCTAATCCAGTCAGCCTTTGTGACGCGATCAAAGCATTGTCTGCGTTGATAAAAATACGTTTTGGTGCCTCGAGTAGTGGTTTTTCGTTGTTATCAGGAAGGTTATTAATAAGAGTACTAATGACCTGATACCATGGGCTAACATCTAGCTCTGACAGATTAGCAGAAATACTGAAACCTAAACCCATGCCCATCAAATCGGATTGGCCAATGGCTAAATGTGCTCGAGAGAACTGCATATCTTGATGGGGTAAATTACCATTAAATTCAACGTCTTCTCCCAATGTGATTCGAATTGAAGAGGCTTGCTGATTACCTTCACTGGTGACTAAAAGTGGCAAATGTTGTGATGAGGCCTTGGAAAATGGGGCGGGTAAGTCTGAGCTCAGTTGGGTGAGCTCACTGAATATTTTTGCTGAGTATTGGTAACCTTGTGTGGGCAGTGTCAGGGCAATATCTGCTGTCCAGTTAGTATTTCCAGATAGATATTTTGTTAAGTCTTCAGAAAAGGATTCAAGTAAAGGTGTAACCTGCCAATCACCTTTAATATTAATATCTGTTTGATAACCTTTGTCCTGCTGAGCACCAGTAAAATTTAAATCTATAGGTTGTTTTAACAATTGCGCCTTAAGTCCGTTTGCTGTGATTTTATTATTGATAAAACTCACCGTGCCATTCGTTTGCTCGAATAAAACATCTAAGTTAGGCAGCTCGACTTGGTTTTCAACTAATAGTACTTTACCTTTTGCCACCAGACCGTCACCAGACAAAGGTATATACAAGTTTAATTGGGTTTTTAACGGCCCACTCACTTTTACTTGTTGCAAGGTTTTACCTAACGTATCGGCAAGGCTACTCTGCAGCATTAAATCAGTTACTTGCTGTCCATTAGCTCGGGCATTTGCATCAATATTCAAAATAGCATTTGCAGCCAACTCTGGAATTTTTGCAGATAGTTCAGCTAGCTCTACATCTAATAATTGCCCTTTTTGACTGGTCATGGTCAAGCCCTTATTCTCGAACAGTAAATTGACATCAAAATTTGTCAGAGCAGGCCATTGTGGTGCAAATTTCAACTGCCCATCAGTTACCTGTAGTTTGGCTTGGAAAATGCCTTGGTTTTGCTCAAATGGGAAGGCGTTGACCGCGCCATGCCATATTATTTGGGCACCTCCTATTTGCCCTTGCTGTAAAGAGTCGACAAGGTAATTTCTAGTATTGACGCCCATAAGCTCCGTCGGATAAAGCTGTGGTAATTGTGCTACGTCAATAGCGTCAATTGAAGTTGAAAACGCTAAATAATTGTCTTTACTGCGATAAGAAACGTTGGGGCGAAAGCTAATGAGTTCGCTTTTAAATAAGGTGTCTTCAACCATAATAATGACATTTTGTTCAGAGGTTTGAATAAACAAATCAGCATAAAAACGCTGGTAATCAATGTTTTTTGGTAACAACTTATTGATCAATAGTTGCCCTGATTTGCCTTTTAATTTTAAACGCCCATTACCGTTAAACCAATTCAGTTCGGTTGCCAAGCCAGCCATACCTGGAATAAACTTTGTCTGTTGCCACTGCAGATCGCTTATGGAAGCTTTAACCGCCATATCACCGCTTAACGAACGATGGATATCTAATAAGTTTAATGTTGCTTGTGGTTGCAGTGATTCAAGTGTCGCGATCTGGTTGGGCTCCATCGCTAACGCTAACATGGGTAATATCGCCGCCAATTTTATCGGTTGCTTATGTTGCAGACTGAATGCGCCAGTCTGGTCAATTTGACCTAACCAGTTTGTTACCAGCACATTGTCATTTATTTGCATGGTCAAATTATTGAGATTAAATAGCCATTCATTATTCATAGGACTGGCATTGATTTGGCCACCCAACACTGCAGCCTTAATATTATTTTCTGGACTACTACTTTCTAAACTTTGCCACTCAAAGCGACTATTAGATAAATCAAGTTGTACAGACTGTATTGATTTATCTTTTATGGCGGCCCACATAACAAAACTACTACGACTCTCCACTAACTTGTTTTTGCTGGGTATCCATTGTTCAACCCAAGGAGATAGGTCCACTTCTTCTCCTTTTGCGAAAAAAGTGCCGTAGAGTTTTTCTTGTTTGCCATATAAATCGAGAATAAAAGAGGTAGAGTTTTTAGCAATTTCTTCTATCTGCAGTTGGCCTACACCTTGGTGATGTTCTTCCTTATTAACCCAAGACACTTGATCCATCAGTACGACTTGCTGTTGATTGTTTCTAGTGTTGATAATTATTTTGCTTTGACTAATAGAAAACAGCTGTAATTGTTGTAAAAATAACTTTTCTAATGCTTCCACTATAGGGTATTGGGTTTCTTTTTCATCCCAAGAAGCAACATCAATGCTCAATTCCATTTCGCGCAAATCAAACTTATTGGATTGAATTTGTCCGGCTCGAACAGATTGCCAAAAATCTACCTCGATGGATGTTTCGGCAATGGTTAGGGTGATCGGCGACCGCGTACTTTGAATTAACTGTATGTCACGTAATATTATTGCTGGGCCTACTCCTTGCCATTTTGCACTGATTTCACCAATTTTTAACTCCGCCCCTACTTGCCCTGATAACCATTGTTCTAAATGATGTTTTTGATCGTTCATATAGGGTAGTGAATAACGAACTACACTGAGCATCACCGCAACCACCACCAAGCTCAAAGCAACCAAGGCCCAGAGTTTTTTAATTAAGTAAGCGGCATAAAATGATGCACTTTTAGTTTTGGTATTCACGTTCTTCATTTAGTTACATCATGACAACATCGAACTTGTCTTGGTTATATAAAAGTTCAGTATGAACTTTAATCTGCTTAGTGACGAATATTTCCAGCTCAGCCAGCATATGCGACTCTTCTCCAAGCAGAGCGTCGGCCACGGCTGGCGACGCGTAGACTACAAATTTATCTGCGTCGTAGGCACGATTGACTCGGACTATCTCGCGCATAATTTCAAAACACACTGTTTCTACAGTTTTTATCGAACCGCGACCTTTACATACTGGGCATTGACCACATAACACATGCTCTAGACTTTCTCGGGTTCTTTTGCGAGTCATTTCAATCAAGCCAAGCACCGTAAAACCATGGATATTAATTTTGGCTCTATCTTTGTTGGTGGCAATTTCAAGGCTGTGCATGACCCTTCTTTTGTGATCTTCTACTGTCATATCAATAAAGTCGATTAGGATCATGCCACCCAAGTTGCGTAATCTGAGTTGACGAGCAATGGCTAGAGTGGCCTCAATATTGGTATTGAAAATGGTTTCTTCTAAATTACGGTGACCCACAAAAGCGCCAGTATTGATATCGATGGTGGTCATGGCTTCAGTTTGGTCGATGATCAGATAACCGCCAGACTTTAAATCTACTCGCCTTTCTAACGAGCGTTGGCATTCATTTTCTACATCGTATAAATCAAATATAGGCCTTTCGCCAGGGTAATATTCTAAAAGTTTATGTAATTCAGGCACATATTCTTTGGTAAACTGCTGTAGTTCTTGTAAAGACAGCTTTGAATCAATTCTTATGCGATCTAACTGAGTGCCTACAAAATCTCTTAGAACGCGACGCGCTAAGGGTAAGTCTTCATACAAAACATGAGATTTGTTTTTCATTCGAGAACGAATTTTTTGCCACAAACGTTTTAGAAAATCAGCATCCTGAGTTAACTCTTGCTCTTTTACGCCTTCGGCTGCAGTCCGTAAAATAAAGCCTCCATCTTCGCTGCAAAAGCCTTGGACTAAGGATTTGAGGCGCTCTCTTTCTGCTTCATCTTCAATTCGTTGAGACACGCCAACGTGTTCCACGCTTGGCATAAATACCAGATAACGGGATGGGATAGTAATATCGGTGGTAAGTCTTGCGCCTTTGGTGCCAATTTGGTCTTTAACCACTTGAACCACAATGTTTTGTCCATCTCTTACTAGCTCGCGGATATCTCGCTTTTCGATCTGGCTAGATGAAACTTCTTCTTCCACTTCATTATGAACAGCAATGTCTGAGGCATGTAAAAATGCGGCCTTATCTAAGCCGATGTCCACAAACGCGGCTTGCATGCCGGGCAACACACGGCTCACTTTTCCACGGTAAATATTGCCAACCAAACCAAGCTTTGTATGCCGTTCTATATGAATTTCTTGGAGGATCCCATTTTCAATCAAGGCTACACGTGACTCAGAAGGGGTAACATTGATTAATAGCTCAGCACTCATTAAGGATCCCGAATTCAGTTAATAACAGTCTTGTTTGGTATAACGGCAATCCCACAACTGCGCTGTAACTACCGTTAATATGTTTCACAAATTGTCCGCCTAGGCCCTGTATGCCGTAGCTTCCCGCTTTATCCTGTGGCTCACCAGTTTTCCAATACCATGCTATTTGCTGTTGGCTTAGAGGCCCAAAACAGACTTGAGTTTCAACGACTATGGTTTTTTGTTGTTTATAGTTAGTGATAGCAACGGCAGTTAATACTTTATGGGTGTTATCGGACAGCAGACTCAACATACGCACCGCGTCTGCTCTATCTTTAGGTTTACCTAAAATATTGCCATCTGCTACCACTATTGTGTCTAAACCCAGTACCAGTTTTTTGGCTCCTGCTCTTTTGTAACCTAAACTAGACTTTTCTTGAGCGATTCTTCGAACGTAGTTGTCAGGGGTTTCATGGCTCAACACGGTTTCGTCAATATTCACTGGGTATTGACTAAATGGTATGCCTATTTGTTTTAGTAATTCAGCCCTGCGAGGAGACTGTGAAGCTAGAAGTAACATCATCAATTTAGACGCAGCTGGCGACGAATTTTACGTAGTAACCAGAATAACCAAGGCCATATCACCATTGAGCTGGCAACGGGCCACAGATAATCGAACAAGAAATAAATGTCGGTGATCAAATGTTGAACCCAAAAAATAACCAAGTTATATAAAGCCGCCATAATTCCAATAATGATTGATTGTTGCCAAACTGAATAATTACGCAGACGTTTATGATTTGCCGCTAATACATAAATACATAGGCACATAGCGAAGCTATGCACACCCATGCTGGTGCCTAGTAATATATCCAGTATGAGGCCAGTAAAAAACGCAACCCCTACATTGACTCTGTTGGGCAGCGCTAGTGCCCAATAACTTAATACTAATAAAACCCAATCTGGGCGGTACAAATCTGCGATTGCAGGCATTGGCATAATCTGGAGTACCAAGGCGATGATAATACTCAGCGCGATAGAATAATTGCGTAAGCTCATTTTGGAATAATCTCTTTTACTGCTTGTTTATTTTCAGAAGTGCGCTCTGACCAGAGTAATAATAAGTACTTTAACCTGTCAAGTTGGGCAATAGGTTTTGCTCTGACTTGGGAAAATGGCCTACTTTCATCTCGAATAATGGACGTGATAGTGGCTACTGGGTAACCTTCCGGGAATATATTGCCTAAGCCTGAGGATAACAATATATCGCCTATTTTCAAATCGCTACTATGGGCAACATGTTGGATCAAAAGCTCATCCAAGCTGCCAGAACCAGAAACGATCAAACGCACGTTATTTCGGGCTACCCTAACCGGTATGGCATGGGTGACATCTGCTATGAGCAATACACGGCTATTAGTCGAACTCACTTGCATAATTTGGCCAACAATACCTTTATCATCTAAAACTGGTTGCCCTTCATACACACCATTAATAGCGCCTTTATTAATGACTATCTGATGACTATAAGGGTTGTTATCCACTGCCATGAGTTCGGCGACAACTTTGCGGGTGTTGTCTTGCACAGGCGAATTTAAAAGGCTGCGTAAACGGTCATTTTCTTCTTGCAAAAAGGTTAAGCGTTGAAGTTGGCCGTTCATCACCATGGCATCATGAGTCAACTTAGCATTGTCATCAAACAAGCGTTCGTGAGATACAAAACGACTTGCGCTGGCATTGAGCAATTGACCGGGAAGATTAGCTAAGTATTGCAGTGGGCTAACCAATGAATTGAGGTACACCCTAGTGGTGCCAAATCCGTCTAGCTTGTGGTCGAACAGAATCAGTGCGATAGACAGAAAAAGACCCAGCGCAAGTCTATTAGGCAGAGAGGGTCCATTTGAAAACATTAAATTCATTATCGTCTGCCTAAAGGCGACATGATGTCGCCTTGATTACTATGAAATTTCAATAAGTACTATTCGTAGCTAAACAGATCGCCTCCATGGATATCGATCATTTCAAATGCTTTACCGCCCCCTCTGGCAACACAGGTAAGTGGATCATCTGCAATCACCACGGGTATACCGGTTTCTTCCATAAGAAGACGGTCTAAGTCTTTAAGTAACGCTCCACCACCGGTGAGCACCATACCGCGCTCAGAGATATCAGAGGCCAATTCTGGTGGTGATTGTTCAAGGGCCACCATAACAGCCGACACAATACCGGTTAAAGGCTCTTGTAAGGCTTCAAGAATTTCATTGCTGTTAAGTGTAAAGCCACGTGGTACACCTTCTGCTAGGTTGCGGCCTCGCACTTCAATTTCTTTGACTTCTTCACCTGGGTACGCTGCACCAATCTCATGTTTAATACGTTCGGCTGTTGCCTCGCCTATAAGCGAACCAAAATTACGACGCACATAAGAGATAATAGCTTCATCAAATTTATCGCCACCAATTCTAACTGAAGATGAATACACAATACCGTTGAGTGAAATAATGGCTACTTCTGTGGTACCACCACCAATATCTACCACCATAGAGCCTGTTGCTTCTGAAACTGGTAAGCCAGCCCCAATAGCAGCAGCCATAGGTTCGTCAATCAAATAGACTTCACGAGCACCCGCACCTAAAGCTGACTCTCGTATTGCACGTCGTTCAACCTGAGTTGAACCGCAAGGTACGCATACTAAAACTCTAGGGCTGGGGCGTAAAAAATTATTATCGTGTACTTGCTTGATAAAATGCTGAAGCATTTTTTCTGTGACATAAAAGTCAGCAATAACCCCATCTTTCATGGGGCGAATAGCCTTTATATTACCAGGCGTTCTGCCTAACATTTGTTTAGCTTCACGCCCAACGGCAGCGACACTTTTGGGGCCACCTGTGCCGCGTTCTTGACGAATTGCAACAACGGAAGGTTCATTGAGAACAATACCCTGATCTTTTATATAGATTAGCGTATTTGCTGTGCCGAGGTCGATTGACAAGTCGTTGGAAAACATTCCCCGTAGCTTTTTGAACATGTAAAAACCGCACTTTGGTTGATAAGATTAATATTCGCTAACTGTACCAATGCACTGGGATTTGGGCAAGTACAGAGCATCAACAAGACCATAAAAATAACAGTTTCAGCACGTTTTTATGAATTTGACGTCAAAAGAAACTATAAAACTGTGTTATTAACTATAGTAGGTTGGAAAACTAAGCAATAAATTTTAAGAATTCAGATGAATGAAGAAATATTTAAAAAACGTTATCAAAGAGAGCTTCAAGCTCGGCGAGCTGCTGAAGTTATTTTAGAACAAAAATCTTTAGAACTATTTCAGCGTAATCAAGAGCTGGAAGATTTCAAAGAGAACTTAGAAAAACAAATTATAGAGCGCACCCGTGAAGCAGAAAAAGCGAAAACCGAAGCACATGCGGCAAACCAAGCGAAATCAGAATTTTTAGCCAATATGAGTCATGCTATCAGGACACCTTTGACTGCTATTATTGGTTTTGCGGAGGTCTTATTGCAACACAGACTGAGTCGCGAAGAAAGTGCACAATATCTCACTACTATTATCAACGGTGGTCGCCACTTAACCACCTTGTTAAGTGAAATACTAGATATAAGCAAGATTGAAAATCAAAAGTTAGAACTTGAAGCTCTACGCTTTAACCTTCCTAATTTGCTACATGACATTGAACAAATTTACCTTTTTAATTGTAAAAAAGAGCAGCTAGACTTTGCCCTGGTAATGAACTCTGTGATACCTGAATGGATAGTGGCAGACCCTACACGACTCAAACAGGTGATACATAATTTGTTAAGCAATGCGATTAAGTTTACTAAAACTGGAAGTATCAGTTTGCATGTGAAATTTATCGTTAGTACTAGCACCTTGCAGATAGAAGTGATTGATACCGGTGAAGGCATTGCTAGTGATAAACAAGCTTTGATATTTGAATACTTTCGTCAAGCTGATTCTAGTATTACCCGTAATTTTGGTGGCACTGGATTGGGGTTATTTATCACTAAAAGTATGGTTGAATTAATGGGAGGCGTTGTTGAATTAGAGTCTACCTTGGGCAAGGGCTCAAGATTCTGTGTGACTATTGTGTGTCAAAAATATGATGGTGAATGTGACTCTATCTTTAACCGAGACATTATTGCACCTAAACCTTTAGTGACACCTTCATTAGTTGGCAACATTTTATTGGTAGAAGACACTGAAGTGAATCAACAGTTGATTACCTTTAACCTTGAGCAAACAGGAGCGCAGGTGGATTTGGCAGTCAATGGGCTAGAAGGTTTACAAAAGGCACTGGAAGTTCAATATGATTTAGTCTTGATGGATATTCAGATGCCAGTCATGGATGGTAAAGAAGCAATGAAATCACTGCTGCAACTGGGTGTAAGTACACCTGTTTATGCACTGACTGCCAATGTTATGCCGTCAGATATAAAGGAATATGCGGCTATTGGTTTTACTGGAGCATTAAGTAAACCCCTTGAGTTAGAAAATTTATACTCAGTACTTAGCCAACATTTATCTGTTTGTGACAACAAAAACAAAAATGAGTCACAAGGTACCGAATTATTCATTCCAGATCCTAAACTGAGAAGCCTATTTTATACAGAGTTAGCTAAGCAACACACTGAAATAACTGAAAACATATACAACCTAGATTATGATAGTCTAATCAGAGCCGTGCATATTATTAAGGGCTTAGCAGGGAGCTTTGGTTATGATGATTTAACCCATTTAGCTGGAGATTCTTTGCAGCTACTGAGACAAAAGCAATATATACAAGGAGTCCAACATTGTACTAAACTTAATCAAAAGGTGGCGGAAGTTTTAAATGAGCATAACGATTAACATATTATTAGTAGACGATGTCGAGAACAGCAGAGAGCTCTTACGCGCCGCTTTGTTAGCCTGTATTAACGAATACAAAGTTGAAATAGAAGCTAATTTCTTTCATGCAGCCACGGGCGAATTAATACCTGAGCAAATTATACAACATAAGATTAATTTGGTGTATTTAGACATCGAATTACCCCATACCGGCGGACTTGAGGTGTTAAAGCAAATTCGTCAAGCCAAGCCAGATATTATGGTGGTGATGGTGTCTGGTGAAAGTTCTCAAGAAAATGTGTCTACTGCAATCAAGACTGGAGCGAATGGTTTTATTGTTAAGCCTTTTAATTCTGGACGTATTTTAGACTCGTTACAAAACTACCTTAAAAAAGTGAAGCAATATTAAAGGTATAGTATTTAATTCATTCATGGACATGATGGCAGTTGTCTCTTCTATCGCTTTTCCAAGGGTGACCCTGTATTTTCAAAGATATCTGTGAGCCTTTTGAGTCTTTTACTAATATAGATAACTACATTCAAGTTGAGATGAGGAAGCGCTACCCCGACGCAGAACTACCATGCTTGTCTCCACTAGCAAAAATCGAATAACTAACCCCAGATCGGTTTAAGCGACAATTATGGAATTGTGTTCTACATCAATTAAATTAAAAGTTGGCTTATTCTCTTTTTAGGCAATAAGCCACTATTTAGGTAAATAAATTCGACATAAAACCATTTATACTGAAATGTCTTGAGTGTTCTGTGTACGACATTTCTTAAATGGTTTCAAAAGTGTAACGCTTTGAGAGCATCGCTCTATCCCTTAAAGACGTAGCTTTGGCTTTCATGTTTTTATGAACTGTCGTCACCAGTATCACGCCTTTTCGAATAAGTTAGCTGCTAGCGCTTTACTCAGATAGCCTTTATCTCCATAAAATTTCCCCGTCAAACCTTGTGCGAGCTCTTCGACGTTTGAGCGTCATGGACATTTCCTGTCATGACCTTCGCCACCACAATTTCACCTTGATAGTTAACGTTCAGATGTAATTTACAACTACAAAACCAGCCCAGGGTGCATTTACTTTGTTTTGCAATACCATCAAAGGTTTTATGTCTTGGAATACGAATGTAGTGGCACACCTTTATGCTAGTAGACTCAATAAACTCGATACCTGTAGACTTTCCCTTTAATGAAGTGAAGTAGACACACATAGATACAATGACACATGATTTCAAGAAACCGTGTTTAGCAGAGTAAATTGGGGAAGCCTTCTTTGTAAACGTGGGAGACGAAGATAAGGTAATAGTTTTTGAATTCTCTGTAATGTGATATGTAAAAAACGCATAACAATATGTCATGATTTCGCTGATTGTCATCCGACCACTACGTTGACGTTTATGGGTGACGTCTTGGAGCAACCGTTTTTACCATTGGGGATAAATACTTTGCAAAAACACATCGACATGGCAAACAACTCAACTAATTTCTTCATGCCTGTTCTTTTTTAGATTGTTCTCTCTTGGTCGAAAAATCGGATCTTGGAACCGGCATTTAGTTCAATTTATCAAACAGGGTTTAGGTTGATTTATTAACCACGTATTACTTGTCTTCCTAATATTTTCAAGACTTAACTGAGGTCTCATTAAAGGCTGTTCGTTACATTTTAATATGCTTGAGGAAGTGCGTAAAAATGAGGCGGATTATCAAGGGCAAGAAACGTTAGAGATGTGTATAAAATTGTATTGAGCAGTTTATAGCGAGTCACACTAAGTATTGTTACTGACTCGCTACTACTTTATTGAATTATTGCTCGCGGACTATTCTAAAACCAATATAGTTAGAACGAAAACTGCTGTCTAGTTCCATGCGAGTTGATACGCGTGCCAAACGCGGTGCAAAGTTCCAAGCACCTCCGCGAACAACCGAGTTACTTTCTGCTTTATTACTCGTGGTCCACTCCCATACATTACCGACTGTATCGAATAGACCAAAATCATTACGCTCAAACGAACCTACAGGCGCGGTGCTAACATTTGACCACTGACTACCACACCATCCGCAGTTAGAGTTGTCAGTGCCTACACCTTCACCCCACCAATAATCAGTTTCTTTACCTGCCCTGGCGGCATATTCCCAACGTGCTTCGCTTGGCAATTTATAGGCTTGACTGCTGGCTTGTGATATCCAATCCACATAAGCTCTGGCATCGTGCATGCTGACACATACCACCGGACTGTTTTCAGTTTGCACAAACCCAGGCGAACGCCAATTACGGTCATCTTTCCATACAGCTTGACCATCTTCGTAAGCAGCACAACCTTTTTGTTTTTCTGCTTCAGTGACATAACTACTGGAATTTACAAAACTTCCAAAAGCTTTGACGCTTATTTCTGTTTCACTGATACCAAAAGATTGTTTAAAATCCTGAGTTTTTACAGGGCGCTCATTATCTAGACCTACACCTGTGATATCGCCCATTCGAAAACTGCCTGCAGGTATAACCACTAAATCAGGTCCAGGGATGTCCCCTGCTAAAATATCTTGAATACGCTCACCCTTACTAAAAGTAAATTGTGAACGGTTTAATTCAACTTTTAAGGTTTTGGACTCGGACAACGTCACTTTTTGACGACTTGTTTCAAAACCACGTTTAACCACTTCTAAATCATGCTCACCTGATGGCAACATAACTTGCAGCCTAGTTGAGCCGTAGCTCACTCCATCAATAAACACTTCATCATCAAACACGTTAGAACGTACCGTTAATTCGTACATTACTGATTCATCGGTAGCCATAGGTGATGAGCTAGTGTTGACTATTTGAACGTTATTGTTAGCTTTAAAGTTCACACAGTAACGTCTGTCTAATCCTAATAACTCGCAGCCTTCAGAGCGTTTTAAATTACCTTGCAACTCTAGGTTCATTTTAATGTTGAAGTTACCTTGGCCACTAAAATTGCTATCAGCCACTTCGCTGCGTAATACTTGCACTGAAGCATCTGAGGTTTGACGTCTTTTTTCAGCCTCAACTGATTCACTTAGACCGCCATAAACGCTATCTAGGAATCGTTTTGACGCTTTTTGTTTTGCAAGCGTTTTACCACGGTCACTACATTTCCCCAACGTTTCGTCTCTGTCACAGGCAATGTTATGACTGACTACAATCGCTTCCTGACGATTAAATTCTTGATATAAGCGATCGATTCGAGCGCTATTTAGCTGCTCTTTTAAACCTTCGATAGTATTGAGTAGGCTATGTTTAGATATTTGCATTTGTTCCACATCTTGCAACTCTCCTTGCCACTGGTTGTATTTATCGGTGATGGCATCTTTGATTGCTTTATGGGTTCTCACTGCTTTTGCGTAAGTTTCTATTACTGGGGTGATATTTAATTCAGGATCATCAATCACTTGTTCATATTTTAAATTCATCTCTATTAGTGCAGATTGTCTATCTGCATCAGCGAGTATGGCATTTTTGCGAAGTGCTCCAAGCTCTTTTTCCAAGCTGGCGGCATTAGCAATTTGTGCTTCAAGTGAGCTGTTGTAATTGTCGTATTCGGATTGTTTTACAGATATTTTGTTTTCAACATCTGCAACCGATAGATCGCCAGCCAGAATATTCTGGCTAAACGAAAGGGCAATGATAAGAGTGAATTGAGCTATACGGTTCATTATTCGATTCCAAACTGGTTGCTTGATGGCAACTATTTATTGTCATGACAAAAATCGGGTGTAACGTTACCAGATCACAACTTTGCATGCCTATGCTATTGAGTTACAACAAAAAGAGCAAGCATGTTAAATGGGAAACGCTATTTTATTAGCTTGACCCAAGTTATATTTTGATTAATTGGACACTTCTCGCCATTGAATGATCCTATCGCTGCCTCGAAATAGGCCAAAAGTGATGGTCGCTTTAGGGAAGTCATCAATATCTATGAAGCCATCTCCGTCCCAATCATAGTTTAAGTGATTAGGCCACTCTACGTCTATTGCAGTCGGATCCAAGGATAACGCCAACTGTCCTTGAGTGCCTGGCCCTATCTGACTGGAATTTGGTGTTTTCAACTTAAATTGGTCACCAACTGGTAAGCCTGAAATGAGTACCCCGTCACTTATTACATCACCCACTAAATCAAGATCATAACCATCAATAGCCGTTAAGATGATTTGTCCCGCTGTTTCTGTCAAAGCAATACTGGTGCAATTACTATCATCAGTATTCAGTAACCATTGGCTGTTATTAAAATATTCTGCTTTTATTGGTACATTAAGAGGTTCAACTTCAGGGCCATAGGTACTTTCTAATGTTAAACGACCATAGCGCATTTGTGTGCCAGTTACTTCCTCTATGTCCCATTCTAAGCAAGTGTTGTCAGAATAACTGGCCTGATAACAAATAGTATCTAGGTTGCCGTTTTGGTCAACAAAGGTACTGTTGAAAAAGTGGCTGGAAAAAGCGAGGCTTATCTCGGCATCAAAAGGGGACACGGGAGAAAATGCCCTATTGTCAACTGGATCAACCTTGTTATATCGAAATCTGCCATTGGTAATGGTCACAGTGCCAGAGCCATTATAATTATCATTATTGGTTATCAGAGGCGCATCACCCAAATCTATTACAATGGCGGTCCCGGTTAAATGATAAGTCGAAGTGTCCATAAAGCTTAGGTTTGCTTCAAGGGTTGATTCATTTGGAAGGTAGTTCCAATAGTTATCGCTGTAGTTCTCAGTTATGACGTTGAGGGCATTATAGGCGGTGATAGTTAATTCTGGGTCAGTTGCAAAAGTAATGGTTTCGCCAATATAACTAAATATGCCACAGGTATCAGCTAATGACGGAGTAGCAGATAAAGCTACACCAAAATACGCAGGGTAAAAGTCACCTAAGGTTTTACTGCCATTGGATAAAATTTCATTACCCAGATAAGAATTATCTTTTACATCAATGTTGATTCGTCCTACCTCGTCATAATAAGCCTTTGTATACTGATGTTCGCCAGCACTAAAGCTTAACCCTGTTACTGACGTGAAACCAGCCGTTAATTGTGAGGAAATTGTGCCAGTATCGGAATATTTAAAGTGACCATTGCTCCCGGCACTCGCTGGCTGGATCCGGGTGACCTTTAGCTGTGGACTTTCAGCCTGGTAATTAGGTAACAAGGCATCATTCACACCATAGGCACCTATTGAAACAGTAAAGGGCTCACCGGCTATATAGTTGTTTTGTGCACTAGAACTGCCATAGAGTAATTCACTTTGGTCTACAGTGAGTTGTAAATAACTGGGGTAGACATCCACTGCTTCATTATCAGAACTATTAATAGTGACACCATCCACTTCAGCCTGAATACTTAATATTAATCGACCGGCATCAGGATAATTAAGTACCGCTAAGCTAGCTTCACCTTGGGCATTAAATTCAACTTCTATATTGCCGGTATTTCCACCAGTGCCATCCCCTGTAATACTGATCCCACTGAGGGAAGTAAGACATTGATCAGGCGAATCACAGTCATAGGTTAGGTCTATATTCTGGGTGCCTTGTAGCAGTGCTTCGCATACATTATTATTGCTTCGTACTGCACGTAAATTGACATTTTGGAAGTTATTAGCAGCCAATTGGTCAGGTAATGTGTCACCAGTATTTTCACCATAAAGTTCAAAGCCATCATTGGAAAATGTTATCTCACAGTTTGCCGCGCTTCCAATATAACAGTGTAAATCGGCGTCTGGACTGGCACTGATTTTAGCGAATGAAACCGTGCCTTCATCGGTCACACTTAGACTGGTAGTTATTTCACCAGTAAATACTATGGTATCGCTACCTGACCAACCAGATGGGGACAGGGTAATCGAGGTTTCCTGAGCATATAAAGCGTCGCAGTTTGCATCTGCACAGGCCTTGATGGTCAGATCCTCTGCCTCACAAGTAAATCCATTACCGTCGTGTTGTATTTCAAAGTGATCAACAGACATTGCGGGTCCCACCTCAACGCCAATTGATACATGTGTGTTTTGATTTTGCACTATCTCATAGCTTTGTTTTATCCAGTCTGAGGTTCTGAGTATGTTGGAGACTCGAACTTCATCGATTACGCCTTTCAAGTCACCATCCGTATAATTTTTAAACCCGCCTATATAGGAGTCTTTTTTTTTCTTTTCTGTCATGTCTTCGCTGGTGCCTGAGCCGTTTGAATTACCATTCAGGTAAAAACGAGTGGTAACCTTGGTTCGAGTGACAACAACGTGATTCCAAACATTCGTCGTAAGTTCGGTGTTGTTGTAGAGTGTGGAACTGTCATTGCGCCAGTGCTCAATTTTTCCATCATCTTTGTCGAGACCAACCGATGCTTCGTAATCGCCATTGGTATACATCACCGGGTATTTATTGTCCGTAAAGTCACTAAAAGGTTTCACCCACAGCGATATTGTCCAATTTTCGTAATCATAAAGTTTCAGCGAATCGTCTTTACCGACTTTTACGTAAGTTTTATCACTGACATCAAAATTCAATGCCCTACCAATTTTCCCCTCGTAAGATGCTGGACTGTTGTGCGGTTGACCGTCATTTGAATTGGACGTTGAGTCTAGACTCTCGTCATCGGTATTTTCCCCTAGATGCCATACTCCTTGGTGATATGTGTCCCATGTACCATTAATATCTTCGCCGGATGCGGCTGATGCATTACCGTAATAAACAGCAATCGTTGTTCCCTCAATGGGTAAGTTGTCGATCTTGACCCAGATATCGGCGCTTGTTGCGGTGTGCGATTCAATTTCAAAGTCCAGTTCCGAACCGTTGTTGTTACAAGTCGTGTTGATAAAGCGAATGTCGTCGTAGTCGGATTGCATGTCTGAGTCGAAGCTAAGACTGATATAGGCGGGAAAATCGGTTAAGAGGCTGGTTCCTGTGTTTGCAATAGTGATTTCCCGGCATTTACTCCAACTCGCGTTCCACCAGTCAGCGGCAAATGCTGGACTCGACAAGGTGCAGGTCAGGATGGAGAAACTTGCATAAATGAAAATGTTCAACCAGCGCCGAGCGTAACTCTGCGCATGAAAACGGATAGCTAATGATCGGCTGGAAAGCGTTGTTCTTGTCATCCGGGAATATTTCCCCAAACATTATTCAGCGCGAACAATCTTTGATGGGGACTTTGGTTATACATTTGCATTAATCCATCATTAGAACGGGTTCGGTCGACGAGCACATGGTCGGCGAAAACTGACCCAACAATATAAGTGTTAAGGTAAAATATAGTTAAGATTAACATAATGCTTATTCGCCTTACTTGTTTTTGCCAATCCACACAGACATCAAAAGACGTATTCGCCAGTATTGATCATACCGTTCTTAATATTGATGCTGTCATTTTGATTATTTGATGTTTTTTCTCCATTTAATAAGTTGCCGTATAGGCCGATTGTTAGGACCGAGTCTACGCAATATAAATAAACAATAAAGGAGATGATTTTTTCATTCCACCTTACCTAAAGCATCGCATCAACATACACAAAACGTGTCACGTTTATTTTACCCGCTGTACATTGCCCTGTGCCAGTAAAGGTCAAATAGGTAAATGTTTCGCCGCCGTCTGTAATTGTCTTAGGTGGGGTTTCTACCACACTGTAACTACAATTTTCTAATCCGGTTACACCTGTAAGCTCTTTGTAAACAGGGTTGCTGCAGCCTGCACCTAACTCTGCTGCCACCGCACACTCTATTCCAGATCTGGCCGCGTTTATTGCTCTTTGTCCCAGTACTTCATGAATAATCGTTTCTGACGTCGATGACAACAGTCGTGTCATGGTGAGCCCTAAGAGGGCTAAAACAATAATGACGAATAAAGCTATCACGAGCATACTGCCCTGTTGAGAACTGGGTGTCGCGGCCAAATTTTGTGAGTTTCGTCTAAGGCACATTAGGAATATGTACCTCTCTGGAATAGTTAATAATCTCTTCATTTCGCTCAAAGGCTAATAAAATATGTACCAACCCATTTCGAGTCAAGGTAGCGTCGTATATTCTAAAAGGCGCTTCATCAGATTGAGTGAAATCATTCTTTAGGTTTTCGGCCATTAAAGTGCCAACAGAATAAACGGTTTGTGTTGTGTTGATACTGTCCTCTATCCGATATATTTCACCATTTGAATGGGCGCAATAACTCACGGCTGTTCTGGCAATGTATAAACGTGAAGCTGGCGAGTGGTCTTCAAAGGCACCGCTAACGGTTAATTTAGCAATACCATTAGGATCAGTATCTTCGTTGCAATCGCCAGTATCATTCACCGTGCAAGCAGTGATGACTTTGCGTTTGTTGTTGTTTACGTCATAGACATCGACGTTTGATGTGGGGTAAACAATTGCAAAATCATTGGTCTCTAATCTGAAATCGGCAGCATTATCTGCAAATTCTACTATGCTGGCCGTTGTCGATAGAGCTGGCAAAACAGATAAGTTAGTATAGAAACTGACCCATACAGAAGGAACAAACTCAAGACACTGAATATTGCCGGCATTATTGGCCGTAACACGTGCGCTGTTGGGGATCGCTATGCGTAATTCGCGATTGATGCGTTCTACCACAAAACGACTATCACCTAAGAGCTGATCACGCTCAGTCACATCAGAATAAATTTGTACACCGGTGCGTATAAAACCTGATATACCAATCGACACCACACCTAACACTATGATCACAGTTACCAGTTCAACAAGCGTAAACCCTTTTGCTGTTGCTTTGGTAATGTTTGTCACTAGTAGTTACTCCGAAACGATGAAAATATAATATCTTCATCGTTGGGTGTTGTGACTGTCACGGTAATTAGCTTGGTGTTACCCACCACTGAATCTGCTGTGCCGTCCATATCTGCGTCATAAACAACACTCACATTCAGGCTAAACCCTTGATATAAATAAGTGCCATTTAATACAACGGTTTGATTTAAACTGTTTTTTATATCACCGTTAGAGACATTGAGGCCATGATAATCGTCTACATCATCAAAAATAGTGCGGCTTTCGCTGTCATCAGGACCTAAGTTGGTAGTGCCAGTGCAGGTTGTCGTATCACAAAGGGTTGCACCGCCAGTACGATCAGATTCCTCATCAAAAGACTTACTGGTAATTTCATTAATAAGGGATTGCCCTAACTCAGACGCGCGCACTTGAAATATTGGATCAACACTGCGTATTGCCTGGGGCACAATTAACGATGTAAACAATACTAAGGCAATAGAAAATACCACTATGCCAATCACCAGTTCGATTAAGGTAAAACCCGAAGCTTTATTCGCAAGCATGAATATACCCTTGTGACTCGATACATACCGATAAAGCTGACTCACCTGTTAGGACAATTTCACATCGAGAGCTACAAGTGAGCTCCCCAGTCGCAGCAACAGGTTGCCCCAAGCTATTAAAAGCGATGGAACTAAAACTGGGTAGTGTTGACAAGCTAACTTGTGCAGCTGTCATTTCAGTGGCGCTGGTGGTCAGGTAATCGGCATTGGTAAAATCAATACTAGTTTGACAGGTATCAGCAGAGGAACCCGTTGTATAACTAAGAGTCGGTGGACCAAAGGCAGGGAGACCGCTATCAAAGTTGATTTGAAAGCAGTAATCATCCCGTGTGTCGTGCATTGCTCGAGTTTGCATATTACGTAGGGCGGATATTAATCTTGCTTGATAAGCGTATTCCGAAAAACCTGAGGTGCCTGAAAAACGGCTGAAAACAGTAACACTCAAAATACTGATCAAAATAATAACTATTATTAGCTCAACAAGAGTAAAGCCAGTACCTTTGCAGGTAAAATAACACTTATTCAACATCATGCTCACTTAATTGTGATATGTGTCATACACTTCCTGAACAGAATAGGCAATGTTATTGCCTATTCATGTGAAGCGGATTAAGACTTGTTTAACAGCCGCCAGTTAAACTGGTTATTGTGGCAGGTGTGCTATCGTCCACTGCTTCTGTATAAAGTACATAACAGGCGGTATCTTCATCAGGTGTGCTGTAATCATATGTTCCAGCAGCGTCAAAATCATAAAATTCGAGAGTTTGCACACCAGGTCCTGGGTCGCCTACTCCGACTGAACTACTGCCTATGTTTACAACCACATTCATATCACCACTAATATCCAGAAAAGCGGTCAATGATTCTGAAGCTGCGATATAACCATAAACCACACTAGTTGATGTGTTATTTACGCTCACTGTGCCTGTTGCACCGGTTTGACTGGCTATCAAAGACTTACCATACACGATGGAATTCACAGAATTAACTGCACCTTCAACCGCTTCTACAGTACTGGCTTTTGCGTCGCTTTGAATATCAATAAATTTAGGCGCAGCAGTGACAGCCAATATACCTAATATCACTATCACAATAATTAATTCTATTAATGTAAAACCACTTTGTTGTTTCATTGTTTTGCCCTCGAAGGATTAATTTAATCTAAGTTCCTTAACTTATAGATGCTTTATACCGATTTAAACATCGGTGACCTATACTTTTTGGTTATAAATATTTATACCTAAGTATGCTTTTTCAGCTACGAGCTAAGAGTCTTTAGCTAAAAGATGAGAGCAAAGAATTCGAACCACGGAGGAAAAGACAAGTGAATTTTGAAATCTGTTCCTCTGTGTAGCGATGCGATCGGCTCCCGACTCTTTTTCCTCTGTGGTGAATGGCTCTTATTTTTTAGTTTTTAGCTCGCGGCTCGTAGCTGCTTTTTATCCTCGTATCTACTTGTTAATTATTACTAAACACGATGACTTGTCCAATCCTTGGATCATAAATAAAACCGTTGCCTGCTAAATTATCAGAAGGCTCGGTGGTACGATTTTTGATAGTTTGTGTCAGGTAGTGGTAACACACATCATTACCGCCCGAACCTACACCTGTTCTAACGTTGGTAAAATACCGGAAATCTTCAAATGGGCGATCGTTCCAATTAGAAGATATAGTCGGGGCACTTTGCATGATTAGGTTGAAAATACTCTCGCAGTCTAAGGTACTTATTTGGTCATCTTCACTGCTGCTGTCTGTACTTAATTGACCTGTGGGATAACCTGTATCTTGATCAATGCCTACTTCAATGCTTTCAATGGTGACAAAGGTTAAATTAGTACTGCTATTTTCTTTGGGTCGCCCCTCTAGCTCCCATTTAGCTCTCACTAGCCCTACACCAGTAGCATAACCTCCAGCTACACCTTCCACTGTGGCATCTTCCGCATCAGCCGTGACATCAAGCAATCTTGGTAAAGCAGTCGCTGCTAATAAACCTAAAATAACCACTACAATGACGAGTTCGATCAATGTGAAACCAGTAGCTATCCTTTTAGTGTGACCAAATAGGATTATTTTATGCAGCTTGTTTTTGTCAACTATAGCGCTTTCATTGCTCATGGTAGTACTCCGACAAGGTTTTGTACTTGCGATTTTTTTTACGAAGGTCATCATTTTTTTACCTTTAATACTTGGCCCGAAAATACTTTGTATTCGAAGTATGGGCCAGTGGATAATCGATATCGGCAAACAGAGTCCAAAGGACTATTGGTAAGCTTTAGCCCATCATAATACTCAGCAAATACCTTAAAACCATCAATGTCCATAGGGACATTTAACACCATATTCCATATGTCTGCACAACCCTCTGAGGTAGGTTCGGCTTTTGGCCAGCCTAGATGACTCATAAATATAGGTTTTCTTTCTGCTTCTACTAGGGTGTTGTTTTCGCCTAATTTATTTGCATAAGTAATCAACATAACAATTTGAGGCCGTCCTTCACCCTGCCACTGCCAGTGTGAATTACTCACGCTGGTAGAAAATTGTTCCGCCAAATTTTCTAATGTAACGCGCCTAATGTTGGTGGAACCATCGTTTAAATACACGATAAAACCTACCATCAAGCTGACAAATACCACTACTACAGTGATGTTGATAAATAGGCTCCGATTGCGTTCGTCTGCTGCTTGATTTCTTTTCATAATGTTAGCCCTTAATTGCTCCCATCATATCCCACATTGGAGTGAAAATGCCTAAAGCCAATATTAATACCATGCCAGCTACAATGCTTATTAATATGGGTTCAATTTTTGAAGTAAGACTTTTTAAGTCGTAATCGACTTCTCGCTCATAGAACTCCGCAACCTCAGCTAATAATTCGTCTACTCGGCCTGTTTCTTCACCTACATTGATCATTTGTAAAACTAAGGGCGTAAATAATTTACTGCTACTGGCTACCCTAGACAAGCTTTCACCTTTTTCAATATTCTTACGCATACTCAAAATACGCTCGGACATAAAGGCATTGTTGACGGCCTCTGCCACTAGATTAAGCGCTGAGGTCAATGGCACACCAGAGACTAACATCATAGAAAAACTTCGGGCAAATCGGCCTAATAAAGTACGCTCAAAGATACTGCCCACTATAGGTAACTTTAGCTTGGTTTTGTCCCACCTATAACGTCCATTTTCAGTGCGCAGATATTTTATTAGTAGGAAAATCATAAGAGTAATGCCTACCAGCAAAAATGGCCACTTTGTCATAAAAAAGTTAGATGTGGCCAATAATATACGAGTCATCAACGGCAACTCGGCACCAAAAGACAAAAACATATCAGCAAAAATAGGAATAACCACTATATTCATGATCACCATGGCGATAACAATGGCAATCATCACAAACATTGGGTAACGAGTGGCTGCCTTAATTTGTTTTCGAGTTTCTTGTTCGCGTTCTAAGTAAAACGATAACTGTAAAAAAGCCTCATCTAATTTACCGGTATTTTCACCCACATGCACAATGCTGACAAATAATCGACCAAACACTTGGGTATGTTTGTTTAACGCTGAAGATAATGTGCGACCACGTTCAAGTTGATTTGCCAAGTCATCTAATGCAACAGCCATACGTTTAGAACCAGTGGTATCAGCTAAACCTCTTACGGCGCGTAAAATTGGGATCCCAGATTTAGCTAAAGAATACATTTGCCGAGAAAATATTACTAAGTCATCAATTGTAATTTTGGGTGTGAAAAATGAAATTTGTGATAATTCATTGGTCTTTTCTTGTCTATTTTCGATAATCTCTATCGGTGTAAAACTACGCCCAGTTAATATCTGTGCGACAGTTGAGGCATCCGGTGCCTCTAGTACGCCGGTAGCAAGTTCACCGCCGGATTTTCTGGCCTTATAGCTAAACTGTGCCACCGAGACCTCCTGGTGGATCATTTGGCTCTAGTTCAAATGAAAAGCCAGATGACTTGGGTGCTTCATCACCTGGCGTTTGATTAGCATTTTGCTCTATCAATGCCTGTGCTAATTCCTGCTCAATCGTTTCGGTGTTATTTGGTTGTGTAATGGCACGCTCATCTGCCACCATTTCAATTAATTTAAGCACCTCATCCACTGTAGTAATGCCCATCTTCGCGTACATAAGCGCTACTTTCGCCAATGGCACAAACCCCGGGCTTTGCTGGGCTGCTTGCGAAAAAGTAACCGTGTCATTTACTTTTAATGCGTTCATCATGCTTTCGGTCATTTCAAGCAATTCGAATACGCCTATTCGCCCTTTATAACCAGTTTTGTTGCAGCTTTGACAACCTTTACCACGCTTAAAATTGATGGCTTCAAGATTACCGTCTAAGTTATTTAACCAAAGTAATTCTTCAGTATTAAGTCGATAACTTTCGCTGCAATTTTTACATATTTTGCGCACTAACCTTTGTGCTACCACCGCGCGTAATGAACTTGCGACTAAATAACCCGGTGCGCCCATATCTAATAATCTGACTGCGCTACTGATCGCATCGTTGGTATGCAAGGTAGATAGGACTAAGTGACCCGTTAATGCACCGCGTAACCCAATTTCGGCCGTTTCTTGGTCGCGCATTTCGCCAACCATTATAATATCAGGATCCTGGCGCAGAGTGGTTCGTAAAACACTTGAAAAATTCAGGCCAATTTTATTGTTTATCTGTACTTGGTTGATCCTTGGCAGCCTATATTCCACAGGATCTTCAACAGTTATAATTTTTGATGCCGCTTTGTTTAGTTCACTCAATGCCCCATACAGCGTAGTGGTTTTGCCTGAGCCTGTGGGGCCGGTTACCAAAATCATGCCATGTGGGCGATATAATAAACGTCTAAAACGTGTCAATAGATTATTAGGCATACCTGTTTGGTCTAGGCTCAGCAGACCGGCAGATTGGTCGAGTAAACGCATCACCACCGACTCACCAGCCTGAATCGGCATGGTTGATACCCGAACATCTACAATATGGCCCTTGATACGCATACTGGTTCGGCCATCTTGTGGCAAACGCTTTTCAGATATGTCTAGTCCTGACATTAATTTGAGCCTAAGGACTAAGGCTGAAGCGATATTCTTTTCTTGGATTACGTTTTCCTGCAAAACACCGTCTACCCGCATCCGAATGCGTAATGAGGATTCGTCAGGTTCAATATGAATATCTGATGCTTTAGCCTGCAACGCATCTTCAAATATAGATTGCAATAATCTGGCTACCGCTGTGTCTTGTTCGTCTCCTAAGCCAGAGTTGAAATCGAATTCGGATTCATCTTGATATTCTTCAGCCAGTTCTTGAGCAAAAGAAGCAATTTCTTCGGTACGACGATAAAAATTGTCATAAGCTAGGATCAATTGTGTATCGCTAACAACAGCCACATCTATTGGTTTAGGTAACAAACGAGATAATACATCAAGCGCCGCCAAATCAGCTGGGTCGCTCATCGCCACTAGCAACCTGTCCCCTTTGTCTTCAAGTACCAAAGCACGGTGCCTTCGAGCCTGCACTTCAGGCAGCATATTTACTGCTGCTAATGACACATTATGCTGGCTGATATCGACTAAAGGCACATTTAAGTGTTGAGATAAAAACGACAGAAGCTGGTTTTCGGTAACAAGGCCCAGTTCGATTAACATAAAGCCTAGTTTGCGGCCTGATTCCTTTTGCGCGGCAAGTGCTTGTATTAACTGCTCTTCACTAATGATACCTTTTTGAACAAGTAAATCGCCCAAGCGTATTTTGACTTTAGGTTTCATGGTGTGCCTGCTAATACTGTAATACGTTGTTGAATAAATTCGTTTACTGAACCTTGTAATTGGCCAATTGAAATTGCCTTATTGTAGGACTTTATTGCCATATTCATTTCACCCAATTGATCTTCGGCTATCGCTAAACCCAACCACCATTTCGCATTATCAGAATCGATGTGAGTCAGGGCTTGATAATCCGCCTTAGCTAGCTTTGTCTGCTTTAATTGCTGGGCTAAAGCAGCGCGATAGGCTAAGTATTCGGTTTGGTTGTCTCTGCTAGGCTCAAATTCAGACAATATATTTATGGCGAGTGAAGGTTCTTTTTGAACCATGTATAGTCTTGCCAACATCAACCTCAGACTACTTTGGGTCGGATGTAGTTCAATTCCTCGAACAAGTAGCTGTCTAGATTGTGTGTAGTTGCCTTGAGCAAAAAGCAATGATGCTAATTTTTTTCTAGCTTTAATATTATCTGGTTCAGTTTCCAATAATTCCTTTAATAATGATTGTGCCAAGTCGAGATTATCAATATTGAGGCTCTCAGCAATGCGTTGTTTTAAACTACTGGTATTGTTTTCCTGACTGCTGCCTGTCATTGTAAAGCTTGATTTTTGTTCTGGTGTCCCTAGGCTCTTGAGTTCGTTGCTGTCTAGGGTATTCAGTTGTTTATCCTGAGCTTGTATATTTTTAGTTTCTATCTTTGGTAATGAAACAGAATTATCTGTAGCCATTTCAAGTTTAGTTTGCAATATTTGTTCGTCAGCTGTCACCTTAATTGTTGAAGTTATGTCTGTTTCAGCTATAACCAATTCAATTGTATCTTTGTAAGGTTGCCTTGCCGCTATTTGCGGCTGAACTTGCTCTTTTATCTGAGATTTTTCTGTGAGAATAGACATTTTTTTTATGGGTGATGCAGAAGATAAAGGTTGCGAATTAACAGTGGCCGTAACGTCGGTGTTTTTGTTTTCACCAAACAGTCGGTTTTTATATGATAAGGCAAAAGTGATTGCGGCAATAGACAATATCAAGAGTACTAGAACGAATAGCTTTGATTGCTTTTTTTGCGGTGCTTGGTAATCAGCATTTATCTCGTGTGTTTTAGACTGACGAGCTTCTAAATCCTTCAGCATTTTGTTCACTACACTCATAGAGCAAACCTTAACCAGCTAAAATAAGCAAAACTTGTAGCTACCATAACAAATAATATACCGACATATGAAATGAGTAACGTGTTTTTAGTTTGAGTGGCGGCTTCGGTATCTTTTATCGCTAGTTTCACATGCAATGGAGTGATTTTTTGTAAGCCTTCCCCATAGGCTAGCATTAAAGCTTTATGGCATAACACATTGACTATCCGTGGGGTGCCTTTACTGGCCTTAAAAAGTAAAGAGCAACATTTTCGGTTGAACAAATCGCCTCCACGATAACCCGCTACATTCATCCTATGTTTTACATATTGATAAACCTGATCGACATCCATCAATTGCAGAGTATAAGAGAATGTTACTCTTTGTTTTAGTTGTCTTAGTTCAGGTAATGACAACTTATCGTTCAATTCTGGCTGGCCAAACAATACCACTTGCAACAATTTGCGTGATTCGGTTTCTAGATTAGTAATCAACCTAAGTGCTTCAATACTTTCTACTGGTAGCGCTTGTGCTTCATCAATAATGAGCACGACTCCTTTATTTTTTTTGTGAATATGGATTAGGCGCTGTTGAATACGCTGTGTAAATTCCTGCTGATCGGAATGGTCAGTTAACACCACATTTAACTCACTCGCCACAGCTCGGCGAAGCTCTGTGGGGGTTAAATATGGATTAGGAATGTAAGCGGCGACAAAATGGGCAGGTAATTCGTTTAATAACTTTCGACAAATTAAGGTTTTACCTGTCCCCACCTCACCGGTAACTTTAATAAAGCCTTCACCTGTTTTGAGCGCAGTCAATAATACTTGGATCGCTTCTTTATGACTGGGCAAACCAAAAAAATAACTGGTGTTAGGAGTTAAAGTGAAAGGAAATTCTTTAATACCGTAGTGGTATAGATACATGATTTAATCCACGTGCAGCCAATCGGCCATTTGATCTCTGCTGCGTCTTAACTCCTTTCTCCAAGTGTCTTTCCCCACCACAGTTGGCTTGATTAAAATGACCAGTTCTTTTTTGATTTCACTGTTTCGTTTGTTTTTAAACAGATTGCCTAAAATTGGAATATCACCGAGTAGTGGTGTTTTTGATTCTGACTCTGAAATAATGGATTGCATTAACCCGCCAATCACCACTATCTCACCAGATTTAGCTCGAATGACGGTATCAGATTCGCGAATATTGCTTCGAGCAAGAGGCAGTACAAACTGTTCTTGATTCAATGTCACGATTTTTTCTTGCTCTTGGGTTTCAATTACGGAAGGATGCACATGCAATAAAACCATACCGTCAGCATCTATTTGTGGTGTGACATCTAAGGCGATACCTGAAAAGAAAGGGGTCAACTCAATATTAGGCACCACAGACGTAGTACTGCTAGATATGGTGCTTTGGCTAGAGACATCGGTAACAAAATACTCATCATCTCCTACTTTAATCACCGCTTTTTGATTATTTATTGCAGTGACTCGTGGGCTGGATAACACTTGCACATTGCCTTGGGTAGAAAGTAGCGATAACACGCCAGAAAAGTCTTTGTTAATAAACGACAAGCTAGTGACGTTGCCAAGTGCGGCACTTATACTATTGCCAATAGTTCCTGCTGTGTTGGAAAACTGAAAATCAGTTGAACCGCTGTTGGCTAGGATTTGGCCCCAGTTAATACCCTGTTGATAACCATCATCAAGTGCGACCTCTAAAATTCTGGCTTCGAGGATCACTTGCCTTTGAATAATTTCTTCTGACACATCTAAAAAGGCTTTTATGGCCCTAATTTCTTTAGGCATAGCACGAACGGTGACTAAACCTGCTTGAGGTGTGACCATCACACTTTTCCCTTCTCCATCACTAAGCATAGTTTCCAGAGTAGCCAATAGCTCGGCCCAAAAGTCTGTCTCGGTACGAGTATATATATTCGTGCCGTTGCTATTACTGCCTGAACCACCGTTGTTGTTGTTGTTGTTGTTGCCTGAATTACTTGAATTACCACTGAAGCCATTTTGAGAACTACTGCGACTATTGTTGTTTCCAGACTCTTGTGAAACGCCGCCTGACGTTATACTTGTTTTGGTTGAACCATCTCGTGTCATTAACAGGTAATTAACTGCGAAGGACTCAGTACGCATTCCTGAAGGATAAATACGATAAATGTTTCGCTTACGCTCAATTTCGTAACCGTATAGCTCGGCTACCAACTCGAAGACATCGTCCAGTGCCACCTGTTTTAAATCCAGTGAGATTTCCCCCGAAACGTCTGGGTGGATAGCGACACTGTATGGTGTGCCTTTGACTATGCTACCAAAAAAGGCAGATGCATCTACTTTCTGCGCATTAATATCATATTTTAATTCACCAAAAAGTTGGCTGGATGTATCGCTTGGACTGGGCATTAAGGCTTGGTTGATTGCGTCAGGAACGGCTTGTAACGACTGGACATTGGAAGACAGGTTTTTTTGTTTAGCTTCGTATTCGGCAATAGCGGAGTCTAGGGAGTGTGCCACTGTTGTCGTTTTATGCTGACTTTGGCATGAACAAATAACCAAGGCTATGCTCAAAAGTAGTAATTTCTTAAAAACCATTATTAGTGTCTTTTTTAATGTTGTTATTATTGACATAAAGTGTTTTTTTGCCATCTGAACCATCCAATATCACGTGATTTTCACTGATTAAAACCACTTTATAACCTTGTACCTGCTGCCCTTCTGCAAAACTTCTACCATTGATAATTGCTTGTTTAGTTTGATTGTTATTGATGACTGCGGTTAATGTTAGCGCCTCTGTCATCACCGCCTTTGGGTAGTTGCCAGTACTAAATATTGATTTATTTGGGCTGGGTTTAGTTGGATCCGTCAAAGTGTCTGCTTGTGCTTGAGTCAAAACAAGGCACAAGAGTAATAATAATTGCTTCATCTACCCTTAAACCCCTATAAAAGCTTTGTTGGTGCTGAGTGTGTATATCTCTAACTCAACACTTGCAGTTGGGTAGTCCCCAACTAAGTAGTCAAATTTCTTCCAGTAGAATTGCCATGGCAGAGATTCAAGTTTTTCTAGATATTGTTGAATATCAAAATAATTTCCTTCAAATACAAGGGTGACTCCGTGACGATACAAACCAGCAATTGACTCTTCGCCTTCTTCGGGTAGACCTAGTGATATAGGAACAGGCGCAATAGACTGTAATTCAATTAACGTTAACCCCTTGCTACCCGCTAACACACTTTCTAACATACCTGTCATTTTAGTAGCCGGTACTAAATTGTCTGTTTGTGTCTTTAATTGATTGGTAATCTTTTGAATTTGGCGTTCTAAGAAAGCAATCCTTTCAAGCACCGGACCGTTTGGATCCATTTTAAGCTTGTCGGATAATTCGGCTACTTGCGCTATCAGAAATCGTATTTCTTTATCAGCCCCCTTACTGTTTTGCTGTAACTTTTTTGAACTCTCAAATATTGGTTCTAGTAACAAGGTGTACATCATCAATATCACAACAACTAAGCCACAAAACAGAATTAAAACTTGTTCACGTAAGCTTACCTCGAGGAATTTGATTGATAGTTTTTTGTATTCCTGCTCAAAAGAATTATTCATTATTCGAGCCACTTTTTATTGTAAGTTCTTTACCGGTTGAAATAACAAAGTTGAGTTGTTGACTCGAGTCACGATAGAGCCGTGTGTCAGAGAATTCTTGCCCTCTAAAATAATCAGTTTTGCCTAATGAACTAAGCCATTTGGGTACTATGGCAGAATCTGTCGCTGCGCCTTCCATTAATACATTTATGCCATTCAAGTTTATATGAGTTAACCACAGACCACTTTGGTGATGATTGGCGAGATCCATCATCAATTTTGAAAAGCTGTTTGATTTTAGTGTCTCTTGACTAGATAGTTTATCTAACACACGTTTTTTAAGATTAAAAGATTGTTGATTTCTTTCCACTTGTCTAAACAGTTCGGGATCTACTTTTTGATTGTTTATTGTGTTTTGTAGCTCCTTAACCAATTTTTGTTGTTGTTGTTTATTTTGTTCTATCTTAGAAATTTCAGATTTGAAATTTTGCTGTTTAGATGCCACATAAAAATACAACAAGCTGCAAATAAGTGCTGCAAACACCCAACTTATGAGAACAGTAGACAGCGTTAATAAACGTAACTGTGGATGAAACTCTGGACGATAAAGGTTAACTATATTTTTCATCATGTAACCACACTCGCGTTATCCATTGCTGCGCCTAAGCTAGCAAAGCTTGATGGTGTAATTGGCATATTATCAACTGTCGTCACATCAGGTATGAATTTTTCCACTGCTACAAAAATCACTTGTTTGATCATGTCGGCGAGTGGTTCTTGATGAATGGTATCTAAAGAAATATAGACTTTTTTTACAGGTGCTTGTCGTAACTGGCTCTCAAAATAATCCATGGAGCGTTGAATTTCCAAACTTAAGTTATCAACCACCCCCATTTTTAATTCTTCTTGCGAAAAATTAGCTAAGTTTTCATAACCACGTAAACGTCGAGAAAAGAACAACTGGTTACGCTTAACAATGTTCAAACTAAGCTGTCCACCTTCTTCTTGTTTTAAAGTAATAACAGCGTCATCACTGGGTGTCAAAAGATTACAGATTGCCAGTTCTTCAACACCTATGATGTTGAGTGCTAAACCTGCTTTTAATACACCATCACGAATTTCAATCACGTCTCGTTTGCTTACAGCAACTACATTTAATTTTTTGATAGAAGTTGCCGCAGCTGCAGGAGGATCAAAATAATCAATGACAAATTCATCATCACTGAATAATTGCTCTTTAACCGTCCATTGCAAGGCTTGGATTAACTCTGCATCTTCTACAGCAGGCCTATCGAGCTGTAACAATTGATATTTTGATATAGATAAGGCGATATTACATTGGGTATTTGTCAGACTATGCGTTTCGACGTAAGTTTTGAGTGTAGTTTGCCAATTTTCGATTAGTGCAGAGTGTTGCTTTACCCAGTTAAGCTTGCCCTTGACTTTTTTTAAGGTAGAAATGTGAAAATCGTTAACACCAATCTCGATCCCTACGGAATGAAATTTTGAGGCCTTTTTAAATCGACCTTTAATAAATTCGCGCCAACCAATTTGCATGTCACAGGCTTTATCGCTTTAAACTTGGTCTATTACAGCAAAAAAATATCAAAAGAGCTAGTTTTATATGACCCATGTATGGGTACCGTTTATTTACTAAACTCAATGATTTATAGAGTAAAAAGGAAGCCTCGCATACTAAATAGTATGCCTAAAGACATATTAAAGCAGGGTCTTTAACTCGCGGTTATCAAGCCCTGAGACTTAGCCTGATAACTGTTGGCATAAAGCAATTTTAATGCTTTATTGCATCTGAATTATTAAAATATTTTATACTTTCGGGAACTTGAGATAGCACCCTAGAAGATTCATCTTCGATAAAGAAATAACGGCTCCCTTGTTTTTTTGCTTCTGCCATAACAGACGCAATAACCACATCTCCTGTTCCTAAGACCACTTTGGTTTCAACATCTGCTTTACCATTGGTCGAATTCACAGTCCCCATCTTAAGATCTTTTAAATGTAGGGACAAAAAACGGCCTGGGTATTTTTGTGGAAGGTAGTGGGATCCATTCCCCCTTACTTCATCCAAAATACGTCCATTTGAAATGCAGCATGTTCAACATTTTCATGCATATCATCTAATAACGTGCCCTTGCCATGTTCTATAAATTCGTATCCATGTGCATGATATTGAAGGGTTATACCGTTTTAGTTAATAATTTTCCAGCTCTATTCATGACCACTATTGCTCCTTTAGTATCTTCCTGAATAAAACCTTTTGCCGCATCGTGTGGGATCCAATAAAATGTGGCAAAACGACTGCCAAAGTATTTAGCTTTGTATACAACGGCTATAGGGTTGTCGCGCAGCTCTTCAAACGAAGCATCTACGCTGACAGTTTGTAAGTCGTTTTTTAATAATTGGTTTCTATACTCTTCAACTGAGTGTCCATATAACGATCCTTCACCCTCAACTACTTTGATCCCCCATTGATTGATTTGATTAAAGGCTTGAGGTAAGTCCTGCTCCATTTGTTTTCTTACACTGTATAGTCGTAACCTAATTCATGGGCGAAAGTGACACCAGATAAGCTCAATGCAATAGGCATTATTAAAGCTAGCTGTAGGCTGCGAAATAGTGATGCTATTTTTAAAAGTTGTAACCATATTTGATATCTACCTTTTGTGTTGCCGAGTCATGATTTACGGCCAAAGACAAATTTTATAGCAATAAATTAACATTAATAATGCCATTTGTGAGGTGGATTTGAGTAGAAAAAATGCTCCCTTATACGTAATTATTTCGACGTGCTTTTTTTTAATGTCATTATTATATGCCCGAACATAAAAGTCTTTAGCAATCCCCATTTTTACAAGACGTGATTGGTACCCAGCAAATTCTTAGCATGTTTGATTTACTAACGGATGTGATTTTTTGGATTAAAGTCACCGAAAGTAGGGTGGTTTATGCCAATAAAAGGTATGTTTAGCACATTGGTATGCATTCACTTAATCAATAGTTCGGCAAGTCAGACTCAGCGTTTTTTCACTTCATATAGTCAAACAATTTATCACCGATGATAAAAGTGTCATGAGCGGCAATGTGATCACTGACCGATTAGAATTGAATATCCTTAAGTTTGGCGAATTTGCTTGATTCTCAACCTCGAAGAGGCCTTTATTTGATAGTCAAAATAACATTATCGGTTCTTATGATTTTACTCGTTTGTTATCCAAGGCATCTCAGGCGTTATCGAGCATCGATGCCATAAAAGCACCAGTAGAATATGTGTATGAAAATTTTCATCCAGACTTGAAAATTGAAAACTTAGCTAAATTTGCCTTTATACCAGTGAGCGCACTGGAAAGACGTTTTAAAAAATATTTGTCTAAAACCCCCAAACAGTTTATTAACGATATTCGTTTAGAAAACGCCTGTAGAATGTTAAACGAAACGCGTTTGCCCATTGCCGATGTGGCTTATCGATGCGGTTTTTCTGAACACCGCTATTTTAGCCGTCAGTTTCGATTAATATTTGGAACTTTGCCGTCCCAATTAAGAGAAAGCATGCAGCAAAACACAGTGGATAATCTGGCTACTTAAGCACAATTTCTTAAGTTAGTATTAATCTAAACATATGATATGGAACATCTAAAGTAAACTTTTTTACATTTTGTGAGTATAAATGCGGTAACTAATGACTTAAAGTCCAGCTATTATTTCATCTTAAATTGTTACCAAGGAATATTTTTTGAACATGAATATGAGTTACCTCCCTTTAATCTTATTAAGCACATCGGTTTTAGGCCAAAACCAAGAACAATCAATAGAGCAGATCACTGTAACTGCCACCCGCACTAATCAAAATATTTTGGATGTAGCTGGTAATATAAGTTGGCTAGACAATGAAAGTTTAAGATTGATTGAGCAACAGCACATCAATCAAGCTTTGGTACGCATAGCCGGTGCTTGGATAAGTCGAGGTAATGGCCAAGAACATCTAACTGCCATTCGTTCACCGGTTCTGACCGGTGCGGGTGGCTGTGGTGCGTTCTTTATTGCTCAAGATGGAATTTCATTACGTGCCCCCGGATTTTGTAATGTAAATGAGTTGTTCGACGCAAATACAGAACAGGCATCGTCCCTTGAAGTTTTACGCGGCCCTGCAAGTACTATGTATGGCTCTAATGCAGTACATGGGGTGATTAATGTGTTAACACCTAATCCTTTAGATACAGAACAGTCAAATTTGTCTTTGAGTATAGGGCCTCATGGCTACTCCCGTGGCATGTTTAGTTTGTCTACAAAAAATGAAAAACATGGTTTGTTATTTTATGGAAACGTCACAAAAGATGGCGGGTATTTAGATGACAGTGGCTTTAATCAGCAAAAACTTAATCTGATACATCAATATCAAGGTGGTAAATGGCAGATTAAGAATGTATTGGCGGTCACTAATCTGAAGCAAGAAACTGCCGGTTTTATAAGTGGATTCGAGGTGTATAAAGACGCCGCACTCAAAAGACAAAACCCAAACCCTGAAGCGTTTCGTGATAGTCAGTCTATGCGGGTTTATAGTCAAATCAACTACGTTGAAAATGACACGACTAGCTTCAGCATTACGCCTTATATAAGGTCGACAGATATGCAATTTTTACAGCATTTTTTCCCATGGCAACCCCTAGAGGAAAACAGTCATAACAGCCTTGGTGTGCAAGCACAATTCCAAAAGGATTATGGTGACTTAACTTGGTTAAGCGGCTTTGACGCCGATTATACTCAAGGGCAATTGACTGAGACTCAAGCTGCTGAATTTTCGCCTTCTTTACCCGCTGGTATTCATTATGATTACCAGGTGAATGCCAGTGTGTACTCTCCTTTTGCTAAACTTCAATGGACAGCAACACCACAATTACTGCTTAGTGCTGGGGTGCGTTATGAACACAGCAAATATGATTACGATAATCGCTTAAGTACAGGTAGTGCATGCGAACAAGGTATTGAAAATTGTCGGTTTACTCGTCCTGAAGACCAAATAGTCGATTATGAAGAATGGTCTTACCAAATTAATGCAAATTATGCCTTAACCAACGATAATCGACTCTATGCTCAATACTCTACAGGGTATAGAGCACCTCAAGCCACAGAGTTATTTAGACTACAAGCTGGGCAAACAGTGGCAGAACTTGATGCTGAGAATATTAATTCAATTGAATTAGGCTTAAGAGGGCAGACTGGGTCATTATTTTATGATGTGACCTTATTTTCTATGCAAAAAGACAATTTTATTTTTCAAGACACTGAGAGGCAAAATATCAGTGACGGTGAAACATCACATCGGGGAATTGAGCTGGCGATAAACTATCAGTGGCAGTATTTCTATGCATCTGCTAGCGGTACCTTTGCTAAGCATCAGTATGACTCAAACTTGACTTTAAGTCGGATCAATATTCAAGACAATGAAATAGATACAGCACCAGAACATATGGGTAGTGTGCAACTAGGTTGGCGCTCTGATTCAGGTGAGTTTATAGAGCTAGAGTGGGTACACCAAGGTAACTATTATCTTAATCCTGAGAATAGTGCAGAATATAGTGGTCACAACTTACTTAATTTGCGAACTGGTTGGGCATTAAATAAAACACTAGATATCGGCGTCAGAGTCAGCAACCTTACTGATGAAGATTATGCTGAAAGGGCCGACTTTGGCTTTGGCAGTTACCGTTATTTTGTAGGTGAATCTAGGGCAGTTTATGCCACAGTTCGATACCAATATTAGGTATAATTTAGATAACCTCCTAGTTGAGGTTATCTAAATTGCTTAGTGGTTCTGGTTCATGAAAAAAGCTGCCCTGGGCAAACTCTATACCTAGTTCGGTCAAACTGTTATCGACCGACTGTTGCTCTATATGTTTATAAATCAGAGTGTTACCAGTAAGGCCTGCTACTTTTTTAAGCATTTCACAGAGTACTGTATTGAATGTGGGGTTTGCATAATGGCGAATAAAAACCCCATCTATTTTCAAGTAATCGACGCCGAGTTCTTTAAGATACTGAATAATTGTCGTTTGCACGCCAAAATTATCGATATAGGTTTTGCATCCAAAAGCCTTCAAGCGAGTTAAAAAAGCGCGTGTTCTGTCAATTGAAATCAACGCATCAGGCTCAGATATTTCAAAACATAGCAAACTTGGGTTTATCGCCTTGCCTTCCAACAATTTTTCAAGCGTAATCAAAAACATCGGATTGACTATGGTTTCTGCTGTCAGCCATACAAAAACCTACAAACACTCCAGCTTGCATAGTTTGTCCTTTCTATGTAACCGGAAAGCCGCTAATACAACCAACAAGGCCTTTTGCAATTGTGTTGGCAGACTCTGTGGTAGCTTGTTTCAAATAGAGAGCAAACTGATCCCCACCAAGTCTTCCAATCATAGCCGCTTGGCCAAGTTGTGATTGCAATAATTTACTGATTTGAGTAAGGAAGTTGTCGCCTGTATCCCAACCAAAACATTGATTTATGTAATGTCTGGCGTTGGATTCAGTACAAATATTTAACGTAAGATATACTAAACAACATAATTGAAGAAAAAAAGCCCTGAATTAACAGGGCTTTATATAGACTTCTATTCTATTTGAGTATACAACTCAAAAGTTGGCGGATCAGAACGGGATATCGTCATCAAAGTCAAAGTCTGGTTCAGCCATAGGAGCCGGCTGTTGTCCCTGAGCGGGTGATTGGTTAAAACCCTGATTTGATTGTTGTGGCGTTCCTTGAGCTGGAGGCTTTTGATATTGCTGCCCTTGCTGAGGTGTTTGTTGATAATTTTGTTGGGGTGCCTGTTGATAACCTTGATTTGATTGTTGTGGAGCAGCAGCAGGACGTTGTTGACCTTGGAAACCACCTTCAGATTGACCGCCACCTTTACCGCCTAACATTTGCATAACGCCATTGAATGGGTCTAAAACAATTTCTGTGGTGTATTGGTCTTGGCCTTCTTTGTTCTGCCATTTGCGGGTTTGAAGTTTACCTTCAATGTACACTTGGCTGCCTTTGCGCAAATATTCACCAGCAATTTCAGCTAACTTACCAAACATGGATACGCGGTGCCATTCAGTTTTTTCCTGCATTTGGCCACTTTGATCTTTCCAGCTTTCTGATGTGGCTAAAGTTAAATTGGCAACGGCTTTGCCATTTGGGGTATATCTTACTTCGGGATCTTTACCCAAATTACCCACTAAGATTACTTTGTTTACGCCTTTGCTCGCCATTATTCCTCCTAATTAATCTTTTAAATTCAGTACAAGCCGAGCTTGTTGAATATCGAAATCTTGTTCTGCCTTTAGGTACATAACTTGTTCATTTGGAACAACGGTTATATCCACTACACCTTCTAATTCAGAAAGTTGCTGTAAAGCCAGACTTGTTGTTTGTGTCGTTGTTTTAAGTGTATAACGTTTCAGTCGATTCGTCGCCTGTAAACCTCTAATCAACAACAACCAAATACAACATAAAATACTGGCTAAACCAAATACCCATTGAATGCCTAATAGCTCGCCGATACTGCCGGATAACACACCTCCAATAAAGGCACCAAAAAATTGAAAACTAGCGTAGATCCCCATAGCTGAGCCTTTTTTACCAGCCGGTGCTATGTTTGACACCATAGCTGGGAAATTAGCTTCTAAGTAATTGAAACAAGAAAAAAATAAACAAACTAGTACGAGTAAATAAATAATAGACTGTTGACTAAAAATCATCAAAGTAAACACTACTGCTAAGCCTGCAACACTGATGTATAAAACAGCATTTTTATATTTTTTTGCTATAGCCATAAAGCCAATCAGGCCTATAACAGAAACAACTAATACCACGGAATATGCTTGCCAATGCTTATCAAGTGGCCAATTCAAATCGACTAAAAACACTGGGATTTGCACAAAGAGTAGTGTAATTAACATGTGTAATAACAACACACTAATATTTAAGCGGGCTAGTTGTGGGTGTGAAAATAGAATTTTTAAATCTTGGATAACGGGCAGAGTATCGCCTTTAGGTGCCACATTTTTTGCATTAGGTACAACAAACAATACTAAAAAGACACACAGACAAGCTAAAACCCCAGTCATCAGAAAAATACCACTAAGGCCAAATCTACTCGCGATGATAGGGCCCAGAAGTAAGGCTATGTAAAAAGAGAAACCAATAGATATACCAATGATTGCCATTACTTTTGGTCGTTGGCTTTCTCGGCTTAAATCTCCAGCCAATGCCATGATGGCTCCGGCAATTGCGCCTGCACCTTGAAGAAAACGACCCACTACAACCCACGCTAAACTATCAGCGGTCGCTGCCACAAGACTGCCGATGGCGAAAATAACTAAACCGCCTGCAATAACTGGTTTTCGGCCAATTTTATCTGATAGCACCCCCATGGGGATCTGGAGTAAAGCTTGTGTTAAACCGTAGCCACCTATTGCTAGCCCGACAAGAAAGGCCGAATAATCTGGATAGGTTTTGGCGCTAATAGCTATAACTGGCATCACCATAAATAAGCCAAGCATGCGAAGCACATACACAAAGGCAAGAGAAAAAGCGCTGCGGAGTTCGGTAGAATTCAAAGTGGAGACTGTCTAATAAAAGTTAAAAGATACGGATAACAAAGTGGCAAGAGTCTAACATGTTTTTTTAATTCCCAACACAATTGGTCGCTTTGTCTTATGATTTTATTACCTATTATTCACATGTTTTTTGATTACAGATTTTGAATCGCGAGGACCTACGCCTGACTATGTATGGGACGACTAATGCAGATGTCGAGCGGGCTTTGCAGTAGCCTGCGGGTGATATCAAAGCACTGATGGCCTTATTATCAAAGGTTGCAGAGCCTTACTTGGAAATAATGGCGCAACAAGCCATGGAATTAGCCAGAAGGCGTTTTGGTCATAATATTAGTTTGTTTATTCCTATGTATTTGTCGAATTTGTGTGCCAATGAGTGTGATTATTGTGGTTTTACCATGAGCAACAAAATCAAGCGTAAAATATTAAATGCAGATGAGATCCAGCAAGAAATTGATATTATTAAAGGCTGGGGGTTCGATTCAATATTATTGGTATCTGGAGAGCATGAAAGCAAAGTAGGAGTCGAGTACTTTGCCGAAGTCTTACCGCCAATCAAACAACATTTTAGTCATCTAGCCTTAGAAGTTCAGCCATTAGCCACAGATGAATATCAAAGGTTGGCCCATCTTGGGCTGGATGTAGTGATGCTATATCAAGAGACCTATCATTCTGTCACGTATGCTAAACACCATACTCGCGGCAAAAACAAAATTTTCAATATTGTTTAAACAGCCCCGATAGGTTAGGTCGAGCAGGTATCGTCAAAATAGGTTTGGGCGTATGGTTAGGTCTTGACGACTGGCGATTAAATACATTGCTGCAGGGTCATCATCTGGCTTACTTTAGAAAATCATTATTGGCGAAGTAAATATAATCTTTCGCTGCCGCCTTTGCGGCCATGTACAGGTGGGATTGAACCTACGTCACCCATCTCTGATAAAGGATTAGTCCAAGTTATTTGTGCCTTTAGATTATTTAATGAGCAACTTGAAATAAGTTTATCAACCCGTGAAAGTGAACGTTTTCGTGACAACCTCTTGCCCATGGGCATTACACATATGAGTGCCGGAAGCTCTAAGCAACCGGTTGGTTATGCTAGTCCTGCTAGCCAACTTGATCAACTTGAAATAAGTGATGAACGCTCTGTAGTTCAAGTCACCGAGGCAATAGAAAGTTGCGGTTATACTGCGGTATTTAAAGACTGGCAAGCTGATTGAAAGTCTAGCGCTATTTAAGATTAATTTAGGCATAAACTCGTTGTATTCAGATAATGGTCGTAGTGCCTATTTGCAGAGTATGTAATAATTGTTCTTTTGCGGCACAACTGGTTACCAATGGATAGAATAGAAGTACGTGGGGCTCGAACTCACAACCTGAAAAACATCAATTTAGATATCCCCAGAGACAAACTGACAGTGATCACCGGTTTGTCAGGTTCAGGTAAATCTTCTTTGGCCTTTGACACTTTGTATGCAGAAGGGCAAAGACGTTATGTAGAGTCACTGTCAGCTTACGCACGTCAATTTTTATCCATGATGGAAAAGCCTGATGTGGATCATATTGAGGGTTTATCGCCAGCAATTTCCATCGAGCAAAAATCTACTTCGCACAACCCACGTTCTACCGTGGGCACCATTACAGAAATTTATGACTACTTGCGCTTGTTGTATGCACGGGTAGGAGAGCCTCGTTGTCCCGAGCATCATGTTCCATTAGATGCACAAACAGTCAGTCAGATGGTTGACCGGGTATTAGATATGCCAGCCGATATTAAATTGATGTTGCTTGCTCCTGTGGTACAAGCTCGTAAAGGTGAGCACCTCAAAACCCTCGAAAATCTCGCCGCGCAAGGTTTTATTCGGGCCAGAATAGATGGAAATGTATGTGATTTGTCGGATCCACCAGACCTCGACTTACATAAAAAACACACTATTGAAGTAGTGGTTGACCGTTTTAAAGTGCGCGAAGATTTAAAACTTCGTTTAGCTGAGTCTTTCGAAACAGCCTTAAACTTGTCTGGCGGCACCGCAACCGTTGCTTTTATGGACGAGCCTGACAAGTTAGAGTTGGTATTTTCTTCTAACTTTGCTTGTCCACACTGTGGCTATAGCATGGCTGAGTTAGAGCCGCGTTTATTTTCTTTCAACAATCCTGCTGGTGCCTGTCAAAGTTGTGACGGTTTGGGGACAAGGCAGTTTTTTGACCCGCATCGCATTATCGCTAACGAAGAAATCAGTTTATCTGGTGGCGCCATTCGGGGATGGGACAAACGCAGCTATTATTATTTTCAGATGTTGCAAGCTGTGGCTGATCACTACAAGTTTGATCTGACTGTGCCTTTTGCAGAGCTCGATGAGCATGCCAAAGATATTGTTTTGAACGGCAGTAAAGGTACATCGTTAAAGTTTAAATACATTAACGACCGTGGCGACATTATGGAGCGCAAACATCCATTTGAAGGGATTATCCCAAATATGGAGCGACGCTATAAAGAAACTGAATCCAATGCGGTACGGGATGAGTTATCCAAGTATTTGAGTCAGCAACATTGCTCAACCTGCTCAGGCTCACGTCTTAGATTAGAAGCCAGAAATGTATTTATTGGTGAAACACCACTTAATGTCATCACTGATATGTCGATTGCCGACGCTTTAAAGTTTTTCGCAAATCTTACTTTAACCGGTAAACGCCTAAAAATAGCAGAAAAAATCTTCAAAGAAATCAATGATAGATTGACGTTTTTGGTGAACGTAGGTCTAAATTACTTATCCCTTTCACGTAGCGCCGATACGTTATCTGGTGGCGAAGCTCAGCGTATTAGGCTCGCTAGCCAAATAGGTGCTGGGTTAGTGGGTGTGATGTATGTGCTCGACGAACCTTCTATCGGACTACATCAGCGAGATAACGCAAGGTTGCTTGAGACCCTTGTTCACTTACGCGACTTAGGTAACACCGTCATCGTGGTTGAGCATGACGAAGATGCGATCCGAGCTGCCGATTTTGTGCTGGATATTGGCCCAGGTGCGGGTGTACACGGTGGCGAAATTGTGGCTCAGGGCACTATCGAAGATATTAAAAAGAGTGAACGTTCGCTAACAGGCAAGTACTTGTCTGGTAGAGAAAGAATTGAAATACCAGCTAAACGAACCGAAATTGATCAAGACAAGTGGGTGGTGCTTACGGGTGCCACTGGTAATAACTTGCAAGATGTCACGTTAAGAGTACCACTAGGATTAATGACGTGTGTGACGGGGGTATCAGGCTCAGGAAAATCGACGCTGATAAACGACACCTTCTATCGCATTGCCCACAGAGAATTAAATGGCGCCACTACAGGGGAGCCCGCACCTTATAAAACCATTACCGGTATGCAGTTTATGGACAAAGTGGTGGATATTGATCAAAGCCCCATTGGCAGAACTCCTCGCTCTAATCCTGCGACCTATGCAGGCATTTTTACGCCGGTGCGTGAATTGTTTGCTGGTACCCAAGAAGCCAGATCGCGTGGTTATAAACCCGGACGGTTTAGTTTTAACGTCAAAGGTGGACGCTGTGAAGCATGCCAAGGCGACGGCGTGATTAAGGTTGAAATGCACTTCTTACCAGATGTATATGTGCCTTGTGATTTATGTAAAGGTAAGCGTTACAACCGCGAAACATTAGAGATTCAATATAAAGGATTGAATATTCATCAAGTGTTAGATATGACAGTAGAAGAGGCTCGCCCTTTCTTTGATGTTATCCCGGCTATTTCCAGAAAATTACAAACCCTGATGGATGTGGGCTTGTCTTATGTACGTTTAGGTCAAGCTGCAACGACGCTGTCGGGTGGTGAAGCACAACGTGTCAAGTTAGCCAAAGAATTATCCAAACGTGACACCGGTCAAACCCTGTATATTCTGGATGAACCCACAACAGGTTTACACTTTCACGATATCAAACAGCTATTGCATGTTCTGCATAGATTACGTGACCATGGTAATACCGTGGTGGTGATTGAACATAACTTAGACGTGATAAAAACGGCAGACTGGGTTATCGATCTTGGCCCTGAAGGTGGTTCTGGTGGTGGTCAGATCGTGGCCCAAGGAACCCCTGAAGATATTTGTAATGTAGAAGAGTCGCATACGGCACGTTTTCTTAAACTATTATTGCAAAAGCAGGGATGACATTGCATGTTTAGTGAAGAGTTTAATGTTCGTTTTTACGAAACAGATGCCTTAGCTCATGTGAGTAATACTGTACTGGTGGGTTGGTTTGAAAGCGGTCGTGAACCTATTTTTAAACTATTTAACCCTGAGTTAGATTTGCAAAATTGGTCGCTTATTTTGGCCAGTTATAAAGTCGATTTTTTAGAGCAGATTTATTACGGACAGAAAGTACAAGTTAGAACGTTTATCAGTCGGATCGGTACTAGTTCTTTTGATGTTTATCAAGAATTGTGGCAACAGCAAAAGAAGTGTGCCAGCGGTGTAACAACTATGGTGCATTTTGATTATCAGTCAAAACAAGCTTTAGCAATAACTGAAGATATAAAAGCCAGACTTTTAGCTAATAGCTACCCAGATTAACATTATTAATTACCCCATAAAAAAACCGCAGTTGCGGTTTTTTTATGAGGTGATTTTAGTATTACACTTTAAATTGTTTAGCTATGCCTTCCAAATGTATAGCCAATTGCGCAAGCTCTGAGCTCACCGATGCGAGCTTTTTGGAACTTGCGGCTGTTTCTTCAGTACGACTATGGATTTCGTCAACATTATTACTGATGGTTCTGGCCACATTTTGTTGATCGCCGGTGGAGCGTGCAATTTGGTCGTTCATGCTGGTAATACGGCTAATTGTTTCAGTGATAACTGTCAAACTAGCTCCGGCCTTATTGGCTGTTTCAACACTGGTTATTGCCTGTTCAGTTCCTTTAGCCATGACACTTACTGCAGAACGAGCCGCATTTTGAAGTTGTTCTATGGTTTTCTGGATTTGTTCAGTAGATTGCTGTGTTCTTGACGCTAAGGTGCGAACCTCATCCGCTACTACTGCGAAACCACGACCTTGTTCCCCCGCCCTTGCTGCTTCAATTGCAGCGTTGAGAGCTAGCAAGTTTGTTTGTTCAGCAATACCTTTGATGACATCCAGTACCACACCTACTTGATTTGAATCCGCCTCAAGTTTTCTTATCACTTCTGCAGTATCTTCAACATTGGCTGCCAATTCTTGAATACTTTGTACTGTGTGATTAACAACTTCCTGTCCATTATCCGCAGCGCTTGAGGCATCACCAGCAGCACTGGCTGCTTCGGCGGCGCTCTCTGCAACCGCACTTACGCTATTGCTCATTTCGTCTACAGCCGTTTTGGCTTGATTGGCAGAGCGTTGCTGTACGTCAATTGTTTTATTGGTGTCGTCAGTTAATTGATTCAAGTTTTGTGCAAGTTGTGACAATGGTAGGGAGGCATTAACAATGTCTTTGACCACGCCTTGCAGCTTTTCCATAAACTGGTTGAACCAATGTACTAAATCGCCAATTTCGTCTTGGTTGGTAGAGACGATCCTAACGGTTAAATCTCCGTCTTCTTGGGCAATATCTTTTAACGAATTCACCACTTGCACAATACTGCCCTTGATACCATTTACAATTGGAACGGCTGTTGCAAATAATAATATGATAGTTAACAAGGCCATGATCCCGCCGATGACTACAGTAGATTGGCCGCTGTCGCTGGCTTTTTGTATATCTGTTTGAAAGGCTTTAGTGCGAAACTCTTTAAATTTCGTTAAGTCTTCAAAGGCATTGTCATAATTGTCATTCATTGTGGTCGATAGTTGACCCAGTTTTGAATAATCGGCTGTACCGTCTATCATCGATTTGGATACATCAAACGCCAAGCGGTAATAATCGTTGAACGACTTCAAAATGCCATTGATTTCAGCACTTAAGTCGGGATCAATCGATTTGATATCTTGTAGCATGTCTTGCGTTTCTTTGACGTAAGTTTTTGCATTTTCTAAGGTTTCCATATCGCCTGTGGTCACCGCACTACTTAACGTGTCTTTGACGCTTTCCATTTTGACCAATGCACTTTTGGTGACATCTAAAGCGGGATATTGCACTTCAATCACGTTTTTTAATAAATCTACATTTTTTAGAGCTGTGGCAGTAGTAATACCTAAATATATTAAGAAACCAACGGTTCCAATAATTGGAATGAGAAATAGCTTTTGTGCAATAGACATTTTTGTCAAAAAATTCATCAAATTACCCTTTATATTGTGTCTGCGACTTTGAGTATATTAAGTAACGCTCTTGATCGAATCTAGAAAAACAGTATAGACAAATTCTTAAATAAGAAAATGAATTCTTATTGCTGAGTGACCAGTTTCACTATGTTTTTAATCATCATAGGGACTGACACTGATACCTACTAAGGAATATCCCACAGTCGCCAAATCACCTTCCCACCCTTTTGTGGATAAGGTGCCAGTGACCCAAACAGCGTCATATAGATTATCTATCGGCACGGCTTCTAAAAACCTCACGTATACTATTTGATTTGCTGGCGGTGGTGGCACATGAATACAGGCACCAAAATACGGGACTAACAAAAATTCGGTGGTTGTTTCGTTGTCGCCCTCTAAAGGAACAACAAATCCTGGTATTTTTACTAGCTTGCCATTTAGACTCTCGACGATGGGCGCATCTAGCCCCATTTGAAGCATACTGCCGTCGTGACTCAAAGGAGTATCGGGAGTTTGATAATCTGGCGGCACCATGTCTTCCCAAAAAAGCTCTAATGGTTCTTTGGCAAATATTATCTGGCTGAACAAGAATAATATTAAGCACGTTGCATTGATAATTTTTATCATAAGTTCTTATTTGCCTGAATTTGATTAGCCCAATATAAATGATTATTGATTAGTTCGCTTTAGACATTGTCGTGTATGCCTATACCCTTTTAACTTTATTAAAAGGGCTGTCATGTTTATGGGTCTGTTGGGAAAATAACCCCAGTTTGAATACGCACATCAGTCAGTACTTTTGCCAACGTTAGGGATCGAGTTTTTGATGTTGTATCAATTTTATTTATGATTACTTGGTCAGCAAAAGCGTTTGCTTCATAGAACATTCGGTTTTCTTTTTGCCCTACACTCAAGTCAGTAATATGGCCATTGCGATCGATTTTACTCACTTTATTACAAGTCGAAATCATCTCAATTTGTAGGCAAGCTTGTTCACCTTGAATTTCACTGGGTAAGAATGAATTAGAGGTTTTTGAATGCATTAAAACAGCATCAAACCCATTATAACCTAGAATGATGCTGCCATTACCATCAACCCCAGATTCTAAAATATGTGCTGTAGCATACACCGATTTAGGCTCGCCAAATAACTCTATTGCCGCACCTAAACAATAATAACCAATATCCATTACCGAGCCATTTGAGAACGATGGATTAAATGTATTGGGGTTTTCACCTCTTAAAAATTTCGGATACCTAGACGAGTATTGGCAGTAGCTAAACATCACTTTTCGAAGCGTTCCAATATCTTTAATATTCTGTTTTAAAACAGCAAAGTTGGGTAAAAACGGCGTCATAAATGCTTCAAATAAAACCACATCATTTTCTTCTGCAGTTTTATACATATCTTGTGCTGAGGTATAATCTGAGGCTAAAGGTTTCTCACAGATGACATGTTTGCTGCTTTTCAGCATTAGAATTGATTGATACTTATGAAAAGAATTTGGGCTTGCAATATACACAGCCTCAAATTCTGTTGAGCTTGCAAATAGCTCTAAGTCATCAAAGAAATACTTCACATTATATTTGAGGCCAAAATTTTGCGCTTGCTCTAAAGATCGCGAGTAGACGGCACACAATTCAAACCTACCCGTTTGTAAGGCTCCTTGAATAAAATTATCTGTTATCCAGTTTGTCCCAATTACAGCAAGTTTAATCATGGTTTATCTCTTTTTTGTTCTATTACCCATAACTCCCATAAAAAAGCCGGTGAAAACCGGCTATTAAAAAATGAGATGTGGATAAGTTTTACTAAAAAGCAGGTTTCTGTTCTTCTGCTTCGTATAACTTAACACTGTTAACTAATTCGGCTTTAGCCGCTGCAGCGTCTCCCCATCCCTCAATTTTCACCCATTTGTTCGGCTCTAAGTCTTTGTAATGTTCAAAGAAATGCTGAATTTGATGCTTAGTGAGTTCAGGAATATGATCTATATCAGTAATACCACGATAAATTGTTGATAACTTATCTGCAGGTACGGCAAGAATTTTTGCATCTATACCCGATTCATCAGTCATTTTTAGCACTCCAACTGGGCGGCACTTGATGACTGAGCCAGCTAAAAGTGGGAAAGGCGTCATCACTAATACATCAGCTGGATCGCCATCTTCAGACAAAGTGTGCGGGACATAACCATAGTTAGTGGGGTAGTGCATACAGGTTGCCATAAAACGGTCAACAAAAATGGCACCAGATTCTTTGTCCACTTCATATTTAACAGGATCAGAGTGAGCAGGAATTTCGATTATTACATTAATTTCATCTGGCAAATTTTTACCAGCGGGTACGGCGTTGAGGCTCATAGTAATACCTAAAGTTGTTGAATTTTATAGAGAAAGATTATAGTGCCTTGAGACTCAAGATGAAACTCAACAAAGTGATTAAAATGCAGACTAAGTACAATTATTGATTAAAACTTGAACTAAATATCAAATTCTCGTTATAGTTGCATTGAAAGTGTAAATAAATTGTAAATAGAACAATAAAGTAGCCACGTACTCATGAATGTTGTTAGTAATGAGAGGATGGCGTAAATGGTTTGCAAAGCCTACTCACTTTTTAATTAATTCATGGTGGTTTGCTTTGTGTCATTGTTACATTAACTCAGGGAACTTTCATGACTGAACTATTCTACCTGCCACCTATCTTGGGATTTGCGGGCCTAATCAGCGCTTTTGTTATCTATATAATGATTAAAAAAGCACCTGTTTCTAATCCGTCTATTATCAAAATAGGTGATGCCATACATTCAGGTGCAATGGTGTTTATGCACCGCGAGTATAAAATGTTGTTCCTTTTTGCTTTAGTCGTGGGTATCGCCTTGTATTTTTCCTTAGGCCAATACACCACTATGGCTTTTGTTGCAGGGGCATTATGTTCTGCCTTTGCAGGTTATATGGGCATGTTTACTGCCACCAAGGCAAATGTGCGGACCACTCAAGCCGCCCATGACGAGGGTCCGGCTGCTGCGCTGACTATCGCTTTTATGGGTGGCTCTGTGATGGGGTTATGTGTCGCGTCAATGGGGCTCTTAGGTCTAGGATCTCTGTATTGGTTCTTTGGTGGTGACCCGGCCACAGCACACGTAATCCATGGATTTGGCATGGGAGCTTCTATAGTTGCATTGTTTTCAAGGGTAGGAGGAGGAATCTTCACTAAAAGTGCAGATGTTGGTGCTGATTTAGTTGGAAAAATTGAAGCCGGTATTCCTGAAGACGATCCGCGCAACCCCGGTGTAATTGCTGATAATGTCGGCGACAATGTAGGAGATGTTGCAGGCATGGGTTCAGATATCTTTGAATCTTATTGCGGTTCAATGATTGCCACTATTGCCATTGCTTCGACCATGACTGTGGGTTTACTAGGAAGTCGTGAGTCTTTAATGTTCTTGCCGTTGGCATTAGCATCTACCGGTTTGTTGTGTTCGGTTGCAGGCATAGTAATCGTTAAATTGTTGTCAGCCAGTAAACCTGACGTGGCTTTGCGCGCGGGTACGATGTCAGCAGCAGTGATTTTTATCGTTGCAGCTTATTTTGTGGTAGCCAATCTAGGTGTGAGTGACCATGTGTGGTGGGCGGTTGTTTCTGGCGCTGTGGGCGGAATTATTATTGGTTTAGTGACTGAATACTATACAGCGTCCACACCGGTTCGTAAAATAGCTGAGGCAGGTGAAACTGGCCCTGCTACTGTGATGATTACAGGGCTGGCAGTAGGTATGCAATCAGTCGTTATTCCTGTACTAACCATTTGTGCAATAATTTTTGCTTCTACGCAACTAACTGGTTTATATGGGGTAGGCATTGCCGCTGTTGGCATGTTAGCAACCGTGGGCATTACTATGGCAATTGATGCTTATGGTCCGGTGGCTGACAATGCTGGGGGCATAGCTGAAATGGCGGGATTGGGGAAAGAAACCCGCGCTATAACAGACTCCTTAGATGAGCTTGGTAATACCACCGCCGCTATTGGAAAAGGTTTTGCAATTGGCGCTGCTGCCTTAGCTGCGTTAGCCATTATCGCTGCGTTTATCGAAACCCTTACCACTAAATACCCAGACTTCACCTTGAATCTAGGTGATCCGATGGTCTTAATAGGTTTGTTTATTGGTGGCTTACTGCCATTTTTAATTGCCTCTATTACTATGACCGCGGTAGGTGATGCTGCATTTGAAATGATCCAAGAGATACGCCGCCAATTTAGAGAAATTGAGGGCCTAATGGAAGGTACTGCTGAGCCCGATAATGCTCGTTGTATTGATATTGCTACTCAAGCTGCGCTGAAAAAAATGATTTTACCCGGTATTATAGCTGTAGGTGTGCCACCGTTGATTGGTTTTGGCTTAGGCGCTTATGCATTAGGTGGGATGTTAGGCGGAGCGCTGTTAGGTTGTGTTTTACTCGCACTGATGATGGCGAATGCGGGTGGGGCTTGGGACAATGCTAAAAAGTATGTAGAAAAAGGCAACTTAGGTGGTAAAGGCTCTGACACTCATGCGGCTGTGGTAGTAGGGGATACAGTAGGCGACCCATTTAAAGACACATCGGGTCCTTCTATGAACATTCTAATCAACGTAATGGCGATTGTAAGTTTAGTGATAGCGCCGCTGTTATAATGTTTAAAATAAAAAAGCCTCGGGAGAGGCTTTTTTATGGGTTACTTAGGACTAGGTATTAATTTTTATTGTTGTAGCTTAGGCAGGTCTCGACTTCTTCTTTTGAGCCTATTAACACTGGTACGCGTTGATGAATTTCAGTAGGCATCACTTCCATAATACGCCCGGTGCCTGTTTCAGCCAAACCACCTGCCTGTTCTACAAGAAACGCCATGGGATTGGCCTCATATAACAAGCGTAATTTACCGGCTTTGCTCGGATCACGTTTGTCGTATGGATACATAAATATACCGCCACGGGATAATACTCTGTGGATATCACCAACCATTGCAGCAACCCAGCGCATGTTGTAATCCTTTTCTCTAGGACCTTCTGTACCAGCCAATAAATCACTAATGTATGCTTGAATGGGTGCTTCCCAATGACGTTGATTAGATGTATTAATTGAGAATTCAGCCGTTTTCTCAGGCACTTTGACATTGGGTGTGGTTAACAAAAAACCGCCATGGGTTTTATCTAAAGTATAAAGGTGAGTACCACGCCCAGTGGTCAGAGCAAGCATAGCGGAGGGACCATATAACACATAACCGGCTGCCACTATTTGTGTACCAGGTTGTAGAAAAGCTGAAGGATCATCTGGCTTCATCCACTGTGGCGCGTGGGTAATTGAAAATATTGTTCCAATTAAGCTATTGATATCGGTGTTAGATGAACCGTCTAGGGGATCAAAACTGACTAAATATTTGCCTTCCGGATTACAAGGCACAACGTCGTCTTCCTCCTCAGAAGAAATCGCTTTTACATAACCTGATTCACTCAAAATGTCTTTTAGGATTTGGTTAGAAATCACATCTAACTTTTTCTGTCTTTCGCCTTGAACATTGTCACTTAAAGTTGAACCTAATACACCGGCTAGGGCACCTTGACTGACCCTAAAAGCAATTTCTTTACAACCTGCTAATAATGTTCTTAGAAGCAGGATTAGCTCCATAGGTGCACCATCTTCTTGAAGTTGCGAGTTAAGTCTTTTCATTATGCGTAAATACCTTTTAGTTATATGGCCTTAAAGTTTTAGGCTTAAAGTTGCAGGGGTGAAGCACAGTTTTTATTATTATAAATACAGCGAGATAATTATACCTTCAATAAGCGATAAACTCAGTAACCGAAACGTATTCTTTATAACCTAATTGTAAATAGGGCTCTGCAATAGCCGTCATAATGAAGTATTTTTTTTCATTGTTGATTGGGTTACAGATCTTTGTTCTGGTAATCTATTGGTCTAAGACATTTTGAACGGCAATCTATGCATCTACATATTTTAGGTATCTGTGGCACTTTTATGGGTGGCATTGCAGCCATAGCTAAGGAGCTAGGTCACGAAGTGACAGGGTCTGATAGTAACGTTTATCCGCCTATGAGTTCGCAGTTAGAGTCTTTGGGTATCGAGTTGTTTGAGGGTTACGATGCCAAACAATTTAAGAACGAACCCGATATTGTGGTTATAGGTAATGCGTTGTCCCGTGGTAATGAAGCGGTAGAGTATGTTTTGGACAGAAACCTGCCTTACACCAGTGGTCCACAATGGTTACTTGAAAACGTGCTCAAAGATCGATGGGTATTAGCTGTATCTGGTACTCATGGCAAAACTAGTACTTCCAGCATGTTAGCTTGGATATTAGAATATGCAGGTTTAAAACCGGGATTTTTGATTGGCGGGATCCCCCAAAACTTTGATGTGTCTGCGCGTTTAGGTGAAAGTCCATTTTTTGTTATCGAGGCTGATGAATACGACAGTGCGTTTTTTGATAAGCGCTCTAAGTTTGTGCATTATCGTCCCCGCACTTTGGTGATGAATAACCTTGAATTTGACCATGCTGATATTTTTACTGATTTAAGTGATATACAAAGACAGTTCAACCATTTATTAAGAATGGTTCCTAACAACGGTTTAGTGTTGCTGCCCAAGTCTGATAATAACCTACGAAAAGTATTAGACATGGGATGTTGGACTCCAGTACAGTTTACCGGTGGTGATTGGCAAGTACAAAACAGCAACCCCGAGTGCAGTGAGTTTGAAGTTATGTTCAAAGGGCAAGTTCAAGGCAAAGTGCATTGGAAGCTAATGGGTGAACACAACGTTAATAATGCGTTGATGGCGATAGCAGCGGCAAAACATAGTGGTGTTAAAAGCGACTTGGCAGTTGCAGCGTTAAGTCAGTTTGTTAATGTAAAACGCCGCATGGAAGTGAAAGCGATAGTTAATGGCATCACTTTATATGATGATTTTGCGCATCATCCTACTGCTATTGCATTCACTATTGATGGACTCAGAGCCAAAGTAGGCAATGGCCGAATTTTGGCAGTATTAGAGCCTCGTTCTAACACCATGAAAATGGGGGTTCACAAAGATACACTGGCGGCTTCATGGTCAAGTGCCGATCAAGTGTTTATTTTTGAACCATCAAATTTAACATGGTCAATGGATGATCTACTGGCACAGAGCAACGTAATAGCCATGTTATATAAAGATATGAATATGTTAATTAAATCCATAATTTCTTATGCTAAACCAGGCGATCATATTCTGGTGATGAGCAATGGTAGTTTTGGTGGCATACATGACTTACTAATAGAACAATTAGCAAAAATCGATTTAAATAAGAATTAAATAAGACTAAATAAAGAGTTATTCAGAATGAAATTAAATAAACTGATGATTGGTGTAGTTGCGGCTGCAATAAGTTTTCAAGCATTAAGTTGGGGCCAAGTTGGCCATCGTGTAACAGGTGCAATTGCAGAGCAATATTTAACACCTGAAGCACAACATGCCATTAGTCAATTGTTAGTCAATGAAGATTTAGCAGAAGCCTCGACTTATGCCGATGAGATGAGATCAAATCCTATCGAGTTTTGGAAAAAAACAGCTAATCCTTGGCATTATGTTAACGTATTTGACGGTAAAACATATTCAGACATAGCACCGCCACCTGAAGGCAACGCGGTGACCGCTTTAGAGATGTTTGCTAAACAGCTAAAAAGTACACAAACAAGCTTTGCAGAGAAACAACTCGCGCTGCGATTTATTGTGCATATTATTGGTGACTTACATCAACCCTTTCACGCCGGAAATGGTCTTGATAAGGGAGGTAACGACGTTAAGCTGAAGTTTTTTTGGGAAGACTCTAACTTACACCGAGTTTGGGATTCAGGTTTGATTGATAGGCAAAAATTGTCCTATACAGAATGGACTAAAATCTTAAGCCGCAAAATTTCTGAGCAACAGGCTAATCAATGGATGAAAATTGATCCTAAGGTGTGGATAGCTGAAAGTGCGAAGATACGCGCTAGTGTATATCCTGAAAATGATAAATTATCATGGGATTATCAATATCAAAACCTACCAATTGTAAAACAGCGTTTACAAATGGGTGGTGTAAGAATTGCTGCTTATCTAAATGCTTTGTTTAAATAACTGAGCGTATGTAGAGTTTGACTGAAAATAGGCCTACATCACTACCGAGGCCTATTCTTTGGCGAGCAAATGCAAAGCAAGTTTGCTTTTGGTTGATAACCAATAAAGATTATAAATTTTCTGTTAAGTTATTTAGTCAGCAACCACAGTCAACTTGGTTTGATACGCAGCAGATAAGCAACAACTCTGCCAAGTTCAGGTAGGTACTCATGCTTTAGTCAATTTGCTCACTCTAGAGCCTAATGTCGAAATATCATATGGAAGTCGAGTGAGTTACGACATCACCCTGCTAGATAAAGATTGCAGTAAAAGTCATTTATGTGAATTACTACCCACATTGCTATATTCAGGTCTATTTTGTCCTAGTTTTTTGATCTGCAGGCAAATTAGACAAATGTTACACGGCTCTTGCCGAAAGCCCCACCATGATATTAACGATGGCTTAGTCATCTTTGATCAAAAAATTGAGTTGGAATTGACAGGGTAAATTGAGCCGCCTGACTTGTTAATGATGTCTGGTGACCAAGTTTATACTGATGATGTAGCAGGACCAACGCTGGTGGCGATTAAACAGACTATTGATGATTTGGGTTTGTTTCTATGAAGAGCTAGAAGGGTCGACTATAAGGAATAGGCAAGAGATATTTGAACATAAACACTGCTTTTATCAACGTCCCGAGCTACTGCCAGATGACCCAAGTACAACCAATACCTACAGTGAGTTTTTTGCGGGTAAACGTAAACCTATTTTTACCTCGGTTAATGCTAAGAACCACTTAATTTCGTATGCTGAAGTGATGGCTATGTATATTCTCACTTGTCCACCCGAAATGTGGCAACAGGTGCATATCAGTGATGCGACAATCCCCGAACCTTTCAAACAAAAGTTTGCGAAAGAACAGGTTATCATTTAAACGTTCGTTGCTGGTTTAGATAAAGTCATAAGAGCCTAAGCCCATGTGCGGGTATTCATGATTTTTGATGAACATGCTGATCACTGGAATTTAACCTGTGGCTGGGAGGATGCGGTATACGGTGATTTGTTTGCTAAACTAATAGTGGTTAACGCGCTGGCGTGATATTGGTTGTGTCAGGGGTATGACCCAAACAAATTACAACCGTTATTTGAATCCTGTCGTGGGTTTTTTACTGTAAATGGCGTCATTCAACATGATCTACTGGTTCAAAATTTACTTGATTGGGAGCACTGGCACTACTGCCTAGAAATATCACATAAGCTGGTGGTATTAGTTACTCGTGCTCAGCATTGGCGATCTGAATCAAGTTTAAGTAAACCCTCAGGTCTTATGGACTGAGAAGCCTTGTGAGAATTACAGCAAGAGTTAATCGGCCAAGAGGCTGTGATTCTGGTCTCAGCGGTACCTATTTTTGATGTGAAGTTGATAGAAACTATACAACGTATTTTTATTTTTTTTGGAAGAATTCTGACCTTAGTTGCAGAAAACTGGATGGCACACGAAGGCACCGCCAGTGTGATGCTTAATATTTTTCGTAATCGCAAAACCCCACCGAAATTTGTTATTTTATCAGGTGATGTTCACTATTCATTTGTGTATGACATTACCCAGATAATCAGTAGTGGCATTATAAACGAATTTCCTGATAGGTTGCTAAAGTTGTTCGACAGGGTTAATCGCATTTTGTACAGCAAATATTCGCCCTTAAACTGGTTCACCCAGAGGCGAAATATGCTGGTTAGACACCGCAAGCCAAATGCTCACAAACTGACCACACTATCAAATGGATCTGGAATAGGATTACTTAAAATAGATCAGGCTTGTAGTAAAGTTGAGGCACAGCAGCTGTGTGCCTCAGGAGAGATAGTCACTTTTATTTAAAAGGGCTAAGTGCTTACTTATTGGTGAAAAGGTTTGCTCAATTTATGCACCGCATCAATAAATACTTTGGCATTGTCAGGCGGTACATCTAAATGAATGCCATGGCCAAGATTAAACACATGACCATTTCCTTTACCAAAGCCATCTAAAATAAGTTGCACTTCTTGTTCAATACGGGCAGCGGGTGCATACAACATAGATGGATCCATATTACCTTGCAGTGCAACTTTGTCGCCGATACGTGCTTTTGCATCAGCCATGTCAACGGTCCAATCTAGACCCACAGCGTCACATCCTGTTGCAGCGATAGATTCCAACCACAAACCGGCATTTTTAGTAAACAAAGTAACCGGTACCTTACGCCCGTCGTTTTCGCGAGTGAGACTATCAACAATTTTATGCATGTATTGCAGAGAAAACTCTTGGTAATCGCGACCTGACAATACGCCGCCCCATGTGTCAAACACCATTACTGATTGAGCACCGGCGGCAATTTGTGCGTTAAGGTACAAAATCACTGAATCAGCTAGTTTATCGAGTAATAGGTGTAATGCTTGTGGCTCGCTAAAGGCCATTTTTTTGATTTTGGTGAAAGCTTTGCTTGAGCCGCCCTCAATCATGTAAGTAGCCAGCGTCCAAGGGCTGCCAGAAAAACCAATTAAAGGCACTGTGCCATTTAAATTTTTGCGAATAGTGCGCACTGCATTCATCACATAACCCAGTTCTACTTCGGGATCTAGAACGGGTAATTTTTTAATATCAGCCATACACGTTAATGGTCTTTCAAATTTTGGGCCTTCTCCGGTCTCAAAATATAAACCTAATCCCATCGCATCAGGAATAGTCAAAATGTCGGAAAATATTATGGCCGCATCTAGGTCGAATCTACGCAACGGCTGAAGTGTGACCTCGCAGGCTAATTCAGCATTTTTACAGAGTGACATAAAGTCACCCGCTTCGGCTCTTGTGGCTTTGTATTCAGGTAAATATCGACCTGCTTGGCGCATCATCCATACCGGTGTAATGTCTACAGGTTGGCGTAACAATGCTCGTAAATATCGGTCGTTTTGCAATGGCTGCATTGATTTCCTCAAATTAGAAGTAACTTGCCCTGCTATTCTAAGGGCTTAAAAAGATCTGTATTGTAGCGATTTTATTCATTGAATGAAGGGTAAATTGGATCCTATCTAGCAAAAACTTGCATATTAAGAGTTTTCTCTGTTATAACTAAGTAGCGAAAGCAATTAAAAATAAGAATCTCGCTAACGAGACCAAGACGCTAAAATATTCAAACCCCACTTTTGTGGGGTTTTTTATTTCCGTTCATATAAGCAGCTATTATTCTAGGAATGAGTTGGCGCAGTAATGTTTTTCTGTTGCTTTATTTCTTCGAGTGTATGCTCAATTAGTCTTCCAGCAATCGATTGTTTGGGTGGGATATTGGGTAGTTTGTCTGAGTCAAACCAATATGCTTCAAGTATTTCTTTGCCGTCTACTTTTATTTCCCCTGAGTCAAAATCTGCCAAAAAACCAACCATTAAAGAGTGAGGGAAAGGCCAAGGTTGGCTAGAAAAGTAACGCAAGTTTTTAACCTGTATGCCTACCTCTTCAAATACTTCTCTATGAACTGCCTGTTCAAGTGTTTCACCACTTTCTACGAAACCAGCTAAAGTCGAAAACATTTGCCGAGAGCGTTGAGGTTTACCTTGAGCTAACAATATTTTATCGTTGTGGCGGATGGACACAATGATACAAGGTGAAATTCTAGGGTAACAGCGGTGCTGGCATCGTGAACACTGCATGGCCATTTCCCAATCTATTTGTTGCATAGAGCTACCACATTGACCACAAAACCTATGTGTACGCATAAAAAGTGCAATTTGCCAGGCTCTAGAAGCAATGCCAAAAAAGCTAGTTTGATTTTGCATTAATAAAGCACGCATACTGACAAGGGAAAGTTGTTCGTGTTCAATATGTTCATTGCCCATATCAATCAGGAAGCAAGGTAAGTTGCGATGACTACCTATTCGAACAATTTGATCCTGGTAGGCATGAGCAAAACTGAGTGTCTCCCATCTGTCTATCATTAATCCTGTGTTTTCAGTAAACTGAAAAATTTTTTCACCGCTAAAAATTAACCAAATAGCTTTTGTTTCGGCGGTTACCGATATATTTTGTTCGATCATATAGTTACCAAAAATCAAATATTCTTGCTTAATTTAACACAGTAAAACGCAGCACAGAAATATACTTTGATAGAGTATCGAATCATTAATATTGTCTAAAGTAGTAGCGTGTTACTAATATTAAATGCTTAAAATAAGCAACCTATAAAAAATAGTGTTATTATTAGATGCTTTTTTTGGAAGGAATAAATGTGACTAATAATTGCCAACATTCTATTGCGGAGCAGGTGTACAAAGCTAGGCAATTTTGTGAAGACAAAGGGGCTAGGTTTACTTTGCTCCGAGAGAAAGTATATGCATTATTACTGGAACAACAAGGTGCTGTAGGTGCCTATGAGTTATTGGACGCTCTTAAACTAACCGAGTCTAGCGCTAAGCCAGCTACGGTCTATAGGACTTTAGATTTTCTCCTAGAGTTTGGTCTCATTCATAAAATAGAATCCACTAATGCTTTTGTAGCCTGTCATCATTTTGATTGTAATCACCCCGTACAATTTTTAATTTGCGATACGTGTGGTGATGTCAAAGAAATTCAATCTGAAGGTTTAAAAGATACCTTAGATAAACAAGCCCAAACTGTTGGTTTTAGTATAGTAAATCAAACAATTGAAGCTCACGGTACTTGTGCTGCTTGCCAATAAATCCAACTCCAACTCCAACTCCAAATTCAAAAAGGAAATCTTCATCCAATGAACGCTGAGTTTATTAATCCCTTTATCGCTGCTTTAATCAAGGTAATGCAAACCATGGCACAAATTGAGTTATTGCCAGGCAAACCCAAAAAGAAAAGTGATAATACAGCGGGGGGGCAGGTTTCTGGGTTGATTGGTATGGTGGGTGACAAAGTCCAGGGTTCCATGTCTATTTCTTTTGATGAGGGCTTAGTCTTAGAAATTATGCACAAAATGTTAGGGGATAAACCTGATAGCATTGATTCTGATGTACAAGATATGGTGGGTGAAATCACCAATATGATATGCGGCGGAGCCAAAAACGAATTGGGCCAGAAAGGCTTTGATTTTGGTATGGCCACCCCTATTGTTGTTTCTGGGAAAAATCACACTATAAACCATCAAGTGGATGGTAAAAAAATGGTGATGCCGTTTTCTCATGCGTCGGGTAATCTTTACTTAGAAATGAGTTTTAACAAGTAACAAGTAACAAGTAACAAGTAACAAGTACATAGATACCTGTGGTTACAATAATCTATCGTCTTATCCCCTAAAAGCAGGGATATCATTTAATCACTAAAGACGTGCAATCAGCTTGAAGGCTTGAAATAGCT
>Ga0307488_10000069_pt1 | contig 74978 bp, 69 predicted proteins | sample SB02metaG_FD_202248 | JGI IMG/M metagenome (GOLD analysis project Ga0307488, IMG submission 202248) | Sea-ice brine microbial communities from Beaufort Sea near Barrow, Alaska, United States - SB 0.2 | ecosystem: Environmental > Aquatic > Marine > Coastal | place: USA: Alaska | collected...
ATAATCATGTTTCTTCTACAAGTCATAATAGAGCTTTAAAGATTGTAACTGGTCGCATAAAAAAACGTATCACACAACGTCAAATTCGTTTACAAAAAATGGCGATTGCAAACAGTTGGTCATTTGAACGTGAAGTAGATTGGAATACTTCTTATTTGAGAAATTTTCATTTTTTTGATTCACGCCCTATAGAAATGAAGATGAACTCTTTACAGGGATTGGATGTAAAAAATAATGCTCATTGGGAAATTGCTGATATTGTGTTTGATGAAGGAGCTTTGCTTGCTTTAGAAGTATATCAGACGACTGTACAAATAATAAGACTACCATCATCTATACCAAAATTTATAATTGATAAAGAAGGTCTTTTTGATAAAGTTTTTGACCGTGTAAAGGTTTTTGCAGGAGCGAAAGGTGATATCAATTTTAAGAGATATGCAGGTTTTTCAAGCAAATTTCAATTAAGTGGAGAAAATGAAACTGAAATTCGAACTTTTTTCACAGATGACCTAATCCGTTTTCTTGAAGAAAACGAAATACATCATATAGAAAGTAATGGGGAAGCTCTGATGATTTTTAAATATATTCATGTAGCTCGCACAGATGAAGTGAAAAATATGCTTGTTTTTGCAACTAATTTATTGAGTCATATGAATTTGAAATAATTTTAGAGAAAAAGGAAATGAAGCATCTTCTTTCTCAAATAAAACAATGTACAATCTGCAAAGAACATTTATATTTAGGCCCTCGACCTGTTCTAGCGGCACATAAAAATTCTAAAATTGTAATTATTGGACAAGCGCCAGGAACCAAAGTTCATGCTTCTGGAATTCCTTGGGATGATGCTAGCGGAAGACAATTACGGAAATGGTTGAATGTTTCAGATGAAGATTTTTATGATATAGAAAAGTTTGCCATAATTCCTATGGGATTTTGTTATCCCGGCAAAGGAAAATCTGGAGATATGCCTCCTAGAAAAGAATGCGCACCGCAATGGCATCAAGAATTATTTGATAAGATGCCAAATCTAGAATTGATTGTTTTAATCGGAATGTATGCGCAGAATTATTATTTGAAAGAAAATGCAAAAAGTACCTTGACCGAAACGGTTGATAATTATCCTGAATATCTTCCTAAATATTTTGTGTTACCACACCCTTCACCTAGAAATCGTTTTTGGTTTACGAAGAACCCTTGGTTTGATAGAGAGGTATTGCCTGAATTGAAGGGGAAAGTGAAGAGAATTTTACAATTGTAAGTCCACAAACTTAAATTTCTCACCACTAAACAATCCTTTATCGGAAAGTTTTAAATCTGGAATTACGAGTAGCGCCATAAAAGAAAGTGTCATAAAAGGTGCTCGTAAAGTACAGCCTAAATCTTTTGCCATCGCGTCTATTTCTTGATACTCTTTCCCTGCTTCCCAGCCGTTTTTACCACTCATAATTCCAGCAACTGGCAAGGCAAGATTTTTCTTTTGGCTTCCATTCACAGCACATACACCTCCTTTATTTTCAATAATAAGATTTACAGCACTGCATATTTCTTCATCAGATGTTCCTATAACAACAATATTATGACAGTCGTGCGCTACAGAACTTGCAATAGCGCCTTTTTTCAATCCAAAATTCTTGATAAAAGCAACTGAAGGTTTTACATCTTGATATCGATTTACAACGGCCATTTTTAAAATGTCATTTTCAACATCAGAAATTAAATTCCCATTCTTTAAAATTGCTGATGAATGAATTTCATTTGTTATTAATTCTCCATCCAATGCTTCAATCACACGTATCTTTTCTGACGTTCCTTCTATTCGAAAATCACTTACTGATTTTGGAGAAACATTAAAATTATTTGGTTTTTCAAATGGAATTGATTCAATAAATGATTGCCCTTTTTCAGCAACCAATTCGCCATTAATATAGGTCTGTAAAACTTTAAATTCAATCAAGTCTTCAACTACAACAAAATCTGCTGCATCATTATTTTGCAACAAACCAACATTCATATTGTAATGTTTTACTGGATTGATACAAGCAACTTGCAAAACTTTAAAGACATCAATTCCTTTAGCAACGGCACGAGCACATAATTGATTTATATGACCTACAATTAAATCATCTGGATGCTTATCATCAGAGCAAAACATCATGTTTTCATAATGTTCTGGAAGTAAGTCAATCAATGCTTCAAAATTTTTGGCAGCACTTCCTTCTCTAATTAATATTTTCATTCCAAGCGCCAACTTTTCATTCGCTTCATCAAATGAAAAACATTCATGGTCTGTAGAAATGCCAGCAGAAATATATTTTTCAGCATCTTTCCCTCTCAATCCTGGAGCATGCCCATCAACTGGTTTGTTAAAATGTTTTGCCCAAGCAATCTTTTTTAAAACCTCATCATCATCAAACAAAACTCCTGGATAATTCATCATTTCAGCCAAATAATTAATATCTGGAGAAGACAACAGTTCTTTAATATCATCGGAATCAATAACAGCTCCAGCAGTTTCAAAAGTTGTTGCAGGAACACAAGAAGGGGCGCCAAAATGAAATTTTAACGACACTTTTTTACCATTTTCTATCATATAATAAACACCCTCTTTTCCAAGAACATTTGCAATTTCGTGTGGATCAGAAATAGTTCCAACTGTACCATGTAAAACAGCCAATCTAGCAAATTCAGAAGGCACCAACATCGAACTTTCAATATGTATGTGTGCATCTACAAATCCTGGAAGGATATAGTGCTGAATAGTATGCTCTTTTTCTTTTACTGAAACAATTTTCCCATCAGCAAAAGAAACTTCAGCAGAAAATATATTCTTATTTTCAATATCAACAAATTGTCCTAAAATTGTTTTCATTTATAGATGTTTTCCTTTTTCCCAACCATGTTTTCCAAGATACTGGTCGCCACTTTCTACTGCGCCGTCTTCAATAGAAGTTCCCATAGAATCATTCCAACGGTTTAAATATCCGAAAAGAGAAATAACACCTAACATTTCTACAATTTCTCCTTCATCCCAATATTTATATAAATCTGCTTTTATTTTTTCATCCACAGCATTTGGAATGACAGAAGCCGCCAAAGAAAAATCTAATGCAGCACGCTCTGCATCTGAAAATGCGGCATGTGTTCTATATTCCCAAATATTATCTAATTGTTCTTGCTCTGCTCCATAACGTTCAGCAGCACGAATCGCATGAGCCTGACAATATCTACATCCTGTTGCATTACTAGAAACCCAAGCAATCATTCTTTTTAATGCTGATGTAACATTCCCATGATTATCCATAACTGCCATATTCATATTAATAAATGCGCGAGCAATTTCTGGTCTAATTTGCATTGTTAAAACTGAATTGGGACAAAAACCGAGTGTTTCATTAAAAAATTCGGCTAATTTTTTTACATCAGGATTGGTATCAGGAGAAAGTGGTTTTACTAAAGGCATTTACTGTAATTTTATTTATTAGATTGTAAACAATATTACAAAAAAACGACACATTAATTGCTTAAATTTGAAACTTAATAAACTAAAAACATGGCTAAAGTAGAATTGACTTGGAAAGATAATACGCTCTTTGAATCTGTAGGTCCAGGAGGAAATGTAATGATTGATTCACCTCAAGAAGAATCAGAAAGTAGAGGTTTAGGACCAAAAGCATTAATGTTAACGGCACTTGCGGGCTGTGGAGGCTTAGATATAGTTTCGTTATTAAAAAAAATGCGCGCTGAAGTTGATGATTTTAAAATTGATGTTACCGCAGATTTAACTGATGAGCATCCAAAGATTTATAAAAATGTCGTGGTAACCTACCGGTTTTTTGGATCTGATTTTAAAAAGGATAAAATTCAAAAAGCAGTTGACTTATCGGTCGAAAGGTATTGTGGAGTCATGGAAATGTTCCGTAAATTTACTGATGTAGTTGTAAATGTTGAGTATATTGAGCAGTAAAATGGATGATATAAAATTGCTATACTAAATGCGCTGGACTTTTAAACCAAACCCTGAAAAAGAAAAAACAAGAAAATTAGTTGCCGAGTTACATGTTGATTCAATAATAGCAAGACTATTATTGCAGCGTGGAATTGAAACCTATGACGCCGCTAAAATTTTTTTTCGCCCAAATATAAATGACCTGCATGATCCATACTTGATGAAAGATATGGACAAGGCTGTCGAACGAATAGAAACCGCAATTTCTAAAAACGAAAATATTCTGATTTATGGAGATTATGATGTTGATGGAACAACAGCAGTTTCGCTTGTTTATTCTTATTTATCATCTTTTTATCCAAATGTTGCCACATATATTCCTGACAGGTATGATGAAGGGTATGGCGTTTCTTACCAAGGAATAGATTTTGCAAAGGATAATGATTTTTCGCTCATAATTGCTTTAGATTGTGGAATTAAAGCGGTTGATAAAGTGCAATATGCATTGGATAAAAAAGTTGATTTTATTATTTGTGATCATCATAGGCCTGGAAAAGAACTGCCAAAAGCAGTTGCTGTGCTAGACCCTAAAAGAGAAGATTGTTTATATCCGTATGATGAATTGTGTGGCTGTGGAATTGGTTTTAAGTTGATACAAGCATTGGCCAAAAATCAACATCATTCGATGGATGATTTGTTACCATATTTAGATTTAGTTGCAACAGCAATTGCAGCAGATATTGTTCCAATGACAGGAGAAAATAGAATATTAGCATATTACGGATTGATTGTGCTTAATAAAGCACCTCGTCCTGGAATCCGAGCCTTGATTCATTTGCCAAAAAAAGAGTTGACAATTTCTGATGTTGTTTTTGGAATTGCGCCAAGAATTAATGCTGCTGGAAGAATAAAACACGGACAATATGCTGTTGAAATTTTAACAGAAACCAATTTAGAGTCTGCAATTGAATTGGCTAAGGAAATTGAACAGAATAATATAGATAGGAAAGAACTAGATAAAACGATAACACATGAAGCGCTACGACAAATTGAAGAAAATGATGAACAACAGAAATTTTCAACTGTTGTTTATAGCGAAACTTGGCATAAAGGTGTTATTGGTATTGTTGCTTCTCGACTGATAGAGACACATTACCGACCTACACTTGTATTTACTATGAACGGTGATAAGTTGGCTGCTTCAGCACGTTCCGTAAAAGGTTATGATGTTTATAATGCGCTGGAAAAATGTTCTGAGTTTGTTGAGCAATTTGGAGGTCATAAATATGCTGCAGGACTGACTTTGAAACCTGAAAATTATGATGGCTTCAAAGCAAAATTTGAAGAAGTAGTTAGAGAATCAATGCCTGAAGAATTGAGAACTCCTGAGGTCGTAATCAATGCCGAAATAGAATTGTCAGAAATTACGCCGAAGTTTTTTCGAATTTTAAAGCAGTTTGCCCCTTTTGGACCGTCAAATATGCGTCCTGTTTTTATGACAAATGGATTGCGAGATAACGGTTATGGAAAGCAAGTAGGTGAAGACAAGAGCCATTTAAAATTAAATATTATCAGTGGCGCTGATAAAAAGACCTACAATGCTATTGGTTTTGGGCTTGGAGATAAGCTTGATTCAATTGAAAGAAATGCATCTTTTGACGCGGTTTTTAATATAGAAGAGAATCATTGGAATGGGAATACTTCGTTACAATTGCAATTAAAAGATATTAAAGTAGAATAAAACTATTTCTCTTTTATTAAATATATATAAACGGGAAAGTGGTCACTATATCCTCCAGAAAAAGCATCGCTACTTGACCAGCTTCTATATGGATACCCTTTGTACCGTCCCTTGCTATTGATTAAATATTTAGGATTGTAAATTCCTGCTTTATAAAATTTATAAGAACTGTAGTCGTCTTCTTTAACTAGTAAATTAGACGAAAAGATAATTTGGTCAAATAGATTTATATTGTCCCTAAACCCTAACGAACCGATTCCTCTTTTAAACATATTCTCAAACGGATTGTAGAGATATTCAGATTTCGAATCTTTCTTTTTTCCAACCGAATTTAAACTCTTTTTTATACTAATGGAATTTGGGTCATCATTAAAATCGCCTATGGTAAGGATTTTAGAATTTGGATCAACCTCTCTTAGTTCTGAAATAATGGTACTATTGAGTTCGGCAGACTTTTTTCTAAGATATTCAGACTTTTTTGCACCACCTCTTTGAGAAGGCCAATGGTTCACAATAATGTGAATTAATTCAGCATCCAAATATCCTGAAACTAATAATTGGCTTCTCGTTTTTACTCGATAGCCTTTATCATTCCATGCTTTTAATTCATAAGTCTTATAATCAGAAGGGCTGAAAGTATTTGTTTTATATAGCAATGCAACATCAATTCCTCTCCAATCTGGAGAGTCAACATGAATATAATCGTATTTTTTATTCTTTAAATAAGTAGTATTTAAAAGGTCTTTAATTACGGTGTCATTTTCAATTTCTGCAATTCCAATAATTGCAGGGCTTTTACCACTTTTTTCCTTTCCAATTTCAGAAAGTACTCTTGCCATATTATTGATTTTATTCCAATATGCTTTGGTTTTATTCCCTTTCATTTTAAGAATGGGACTGTACTGATCTTTGGTTATGGAATTGTCTATTGTGTCAAATAAATTTTCAAGATTATAAAACGCAATCGTATGGATTTTATATTCCTTCTTTTTCTCGTTTTGAGAAAAACACGAAGTAATTAGGCACATCAATATAAGCGTACATAACATGACCTTTTTCATAGCATTGAAAATTAAAAACCCAATATTGTTTTTAAGACAATTATTGGGCTGTGGTTGTATGTTTTATTTCTTTTCTCTTATCAAGTGCATATAGACGGGATAATGATCGCTATATCCTCCTGTATATGTACCCCAAGAAAAACTTCTAAACGGATAGCCTTTATATCTTCCTTTATTACTGATTAAAAATTTTGGATTATAAATTCCAGCCTTTTTCATTTTATAACTTGAATAGTCTTTATCCGTAGTTAATAATTGAGAACTAATAAGAATCTGATCAAATAAGTTAATATTATCTCTATAACCAGCAGTATTCAATCCTCTTCTGTACATATCTTCAAACGGGTTGTAGATGTCGTTCTTTTGTACATCAGCCTTTTTCATTTTGGTTTTTAAGATATTTTTAAATCCTGATTCCATAGGATCATCATTAAAATCTCCCATTGTGATGATTTTAGCATTTGAATAATTTTCACGAACTTGATTGATAATTTTCACATTTAATGCTGCTGCTTTTTCACGGAAAGGAATACTTCTTGTGCCTCCTCTTTTTGAAGGCCAATGATTTACGATTATGTGAATTATTTCTCCATCTAAATAACCTGAAACTAATAATTGGTCTCTAGTAAACACACGCTCACCTTCGGGATCATAAATAAGCAATTCAAAACTTTGATGATTTACAGGTTTAAAAAAACGTTCTTGATATAAAAGACCGACATCAATTCCACGTTTGTCAGGAGAATCATAATGAATTATTTTATATCTATTTTTCTTTAAAAACTTCCCTTTGACAAGATCATTCAAAACAGTGTCATTTTCAATTTCCACCACTCCGATAATCGCAGGACTATTTCTAGTATCTTTCTTCCCTATTTCAGAAAGGACACTTCCTAGTTTGTCAATTTTATCCCAATACACTTTTGATCTATTGCTCTTCAATTCCATCATTGGACTCGCTTCATCATTCTTAGCGGTATTGTTGATTGTGTCAAAAAGATTTTCAAGGTTATAGAAAGCTAAAGTTCTTATTTGATATTCTTTATTTGATTTTTGTGCTTGTGTTACTAGGGTAAAGAAGAAGACAAGAGAAAATAGCAGTAATCTTTTCATTTATAGATGTTTGTTTAGTAAAAGTAAAACAATTTTCAATCCAAACAAGAAGTTCTGTTAAATTTAACTTGAATTTCAAGTAAAAAAGGTACTTTTATATGGCGTTTTTTAACTGAAAACTTTATATGAAAAAGACAATTATTTCAATGCTTTTGATTACACTCCCTTTTTGTGTTCTAGCACAATCAACAGGGGTTGTAAAAGGAATTGTTTCAGATAGTGATACTGAACTAGCACTATCTGAAGTAACAGTAATTGTTGAAGGAGTCAAAAACACCTTTTCAACAAATAATGACGGAAAATTTATTTTAACCAATGTTCCCTTAGGAAGTCAAAAAATTAGTGTTTCGTTGAATGGATATGAAACACAAGTTTTTCCAGTTAATTTAGAATTTGAAAAAGAAGTAGACCTAGGAGAGATTTTTCTCTTCAAGGTTTATATTCAAGATTTTGATGCAGGAGTTGTTCTTCTTTCAGAAGACGATTTAAATGATGATGAAGGTGGAGCTGATAATACTGCTGGATTATTACAGTCTTCTAAAGATATGTTTTTAAATACTGCGGCTTATGAATTTAGCGCTACTTTTTTTAGAGCAAGAGGTTACAATTCTGAAAACGGAAAGTTATTGATTAACGGCATTGAAATGAACAAGATTTCTAACGGAAGACCTCAATGGAGTGATTGGGGAGGATTAAATGATGCTCAGAGGAATCAAGTTTTCTCAAGCGGATTGGCTCCTTCTGAATACACATTTGGTGATATTGGAGGATCCAATAACATTATTATGAGAGCCTCTGAATATAGAGATGGTGGAAAAATTTCCTATGCTGCATCTAATAGAAGTTATACAGGCCGTTTAATGGCAGGATATTCTTCTGGATTGAATCAAAAAGGCTGGGCTTATTCAGTATTAATGTCAAGAAGGTATGGAAACGAAGGATATAATGAGGCTACTTTATATGATTCTAATTCAATTTTTGTTGCAATTGAAAAAGTATTTAATGATCAACACAGTTTAAACTTTACTTCTTTCTATACACCAAACAGAAGAGGGAAATCTTCACCAAATACTGACGAAGTATTTGATTTAAAAGGAAGAATATACAACTCTTATTGGGGATATCAAGGGAAGAGTAAACGTAATTCAAGAGAAAGAGAAATAGAAGAGCCCGTATTTATGTTGAATCATTACTGGAATCTAAATAACGCCACAACTTTGAATACCAATGTTGCTTATCAAACTGGAAAAATAGGAAATAGCAGAATTGATAATGGAGGGACGAATTTAATTACAAACACCCTTGGTGAACAATTTATTATAGGAGGAGGTTCTAATCCTGATCCAACCTATTACCAAAAACTTCCCAGTTATGCATTGAGAAATGGAAGTATATCAGGTGCCTACCTATCTCAACAAGAATTTCAAAATGACGGACAGATAGATTGGAACTCATTATATCAAGCAAACTTATCTAACGGAAATTCTATTTATGCATTATATGAAGATAGAAATGATGATGATCAATTTACGATCAATACAATTTTACGTAGTCAATTAAATGACAATGTTACTTTAAATGGATCGGTTTCTTACCGTAATTTAAAGTCTCATAATTTTGCCAATATATTAGACTTATTAGGCGGAAATGGATATTTAAATGTAGATTCATTTTCTGAGACATTTGATGAGGCTCAGAATGATTTAAGAAACCCTAATAGATTGGTTCAAAAAGGAGAAATCTATAGATACAATTTCGAAATTGAGGCTACTATTATTGATGCATTCGCACAAGCACAATTTCAATACGACAAAGTTGATTTCTATGTAGGAGCAAAAATTTCTACAACAGATTATCAAAGAAATGGTTTATATGAAAATGGCCGCTTCTTAGGAAATAGGTCTTTTGGAAAAAGTGAAAAAGTAGATTTTACTAATTTCAGTACCAAAGGAGGACTTACTTATAAAATAACTGGGCGTCATATCTTAGATTTTAATGCTGGATACATAACAAAAGCGCCAACGATTAGAAACACTTTTTCGAATTCTCGTGAAAACAGTGATATAGTTATTGATTTAACAGGTGAGAAAGTCACTTCAGCAGACATAAGTTATATCCTTAGAACTCCAAAAGTGAAAGCTCGTCTGACTGGATACTACACGAAATTTGAAGATGCAACTGAAATTTCTTTCTTTTATGCAGATGGAATTAGTGGAATTAGTGATACAGAGTCTGCTGCATTTGTTCAAGAAGTATTATCAGGAGTAGATAAGCGTAATATTGGTTTAGAGTTTGGAATTGAAGCTCAAGTAACGCCAACGATTAAATTAAAAGGAGCTGCTGCAATCGGAGATTATGTATATGATAGTAATCCAGAATTATACTTAGCATCTGATGATTTTGTCGAGAATATTGAGTTTGGAGAATCAGCATTAAAAGATTACCATGTTGCTGGAGGACCTCAGCGCGCAATGTCTGTGGGATTTGAATATCGAGATCCAGATTATTGGTGGTTTGGAGCAACAACTAATTTTTTCTCAAACGGATATGTAGATGTAGCACCAATCACTAGAACAAGTAATTTTAGTTCCGATCCTATTGACGGGCTGCAGTTCAATGATTATGACGAAACATTAGCAAGAGACTTATTAGCTCAAGAAAAATTTGACAACTATATGTTGGTAAATGCAATTGGAGGGAAGTCTTGGAAAATCGATGATTATTATGTTGGTTTTTTTGCAACAGTAAGTAATATTTTAAATAAAGAATACAAAACTGGTGGCTTTGAACAATCAAGAAACGCTAACTTTAGAGAGCTTCGTGATGATAAGGCTCTTGATACACCAGTATTTGGATCAAAGTATTGGAAAGGGTTTGGAACTTCTTATTTTGTAAGTGTATATTTCAGATTTTAATAAATGAAAAAGAATAAACAGATGAAAGCAATTAAATTTTCACTAATAATCACATTTTCGATACTTCTTCTGGCAGTAGTATCTTGTGTGGAGGATAACGAATATGATATTCCACCTACAGCAACTCAAGTTGAGCCAGATGTAACTGCTAATTCAAGTATAGAAGCGATGAAAGGTGCTTTGGATCAGCATTTTGCATCAAATGGAGAGTCGAAAATGATAATAGATGAAGATTCTGATTTAGTCTTTTCTGGATACGTTGTTTCTAGTGATCTAGCAGGAAACTTTTTTGAATCAATTGTATTACAAGACAGTCCAAGTAATCCCACAGGAGGAATTGAGGTATTGATTGATAAATCATCCTTATTTGAAACATATGATTTTGGAAGAAAAGTATATGTTAAGATGGCTGGATTAAGTATTTCATATGAAGATGGTGAAAGTAACGTGCCTTTTGGATTGCAAGCAGCAGGATCTTTTTTTTCTGACACTAATTCCGGAAGATATACAATAGGGATTGACAATGGAGGATTTGGTCTAGATGAAATCCCTCAATCCTCATCTTTTGAAAGAGTGTTGAGATCAACAGAAATCGAAGAAATCATTGCCACACCAGTTTCGTCTTCAGTATTTATGGAAAATCAGATCAATACTTTTATCGAATTTACCTCTGCTCAATTTAGGAAAACGGAATTAAATAAAACCTTTGCAGGTGAATCAAGTGATGAGTTTGACGGTTTTAGAAGCGTAGTCCGATGCGAAGATCAATTCACAGCGCTATTACAAACGAGTACATTTGCCGATTTTAAATCTTATTCATTACCAACTGGAGCTGGAATAGTAAAGGCTGTCTTAGCCAAAGATTTTCGTGCAGACTTCTTTGTGTTAGTTGTTAATTCTCCGATAGATATTGATTTTTCAAATTCTGAGAGATGCGACCCAGAAGTTCTTGAATGTGACGGAGTAACTTCGACAACCAACACTGTTTTTATTGAAAATTTTGATGGAGTATTTGATAATTCAGACTTAACAGATTTAGGTTGGACGAATATTAATGTTTCTGGAGGAAGTGAATTGTTTGAAAGTAATTCTTTCAGTGGTGATAGGTATATGAAAATTTCTGCTTCTGGAACTGGAGAAAACCCAATGGAAACTTGGTTGATTTCCCCAGCGATTAATTTAGACAGTTCTACGGAAGAAAAGTTAAGTTTTGAGATTTCAGCAAATTTGGAAACAGGACAAGTATTAACGATTTTAATTACTGAAAATTTCACAGGTGATGTTGCTACAACAGAATGGACTCAACTTGATGTTGAAATTCCAGTAGGCAATGGAAGTTTTGGAGATTTTATAAAGTTAAATACTAATATCTCTTGCTTAAACGGAGATGTTAATGTTGCTTTTAAATATTATGGGTATGATAGTGCCGCGAATACAAGATACCATATTGACGATGTAAAAATTACCGGAATGTAATTTATACACATGGATTTATTAAAAAACGCCATTCAGTAATGAATGGCGTTTTTTAGGTTTTAATTTTTCTTTAAATAAGCGAATACAGGAAAGTGGTCGCTATATCCTCCTTGATACCATCTTCCTATAAAAGTTCGATATGGTTTTCCTTTCTTTTTTCCTCTGAAGACTTTTAAAAACTCTTTCGAAAAGATTTCTGTATATTTAAAAACATGTTGATTTTCTTTTTCTTCCATAAAGTTTTTGGAAAAAATAATTTGGTCAAATAACAACCAATCTTTTTTATACTTTAATGAGCCGTTTCCTTTGGCATAGATACTCTCCATAGGATTGTAAAAATCATCTTGAACTAGAGTTTCTTTAATGTTTTTAGTTGTAGGACCATCATTGAAATCTCCCATGATAATGATTTTCGGATTTTTAATTTCTTCTTTTATCTTTTTAACTATCGAGCGATTTAATTCTGCAGCTTTGGTACGTTTATAGTCTGTACTTTCTGAACCACCTCTTCTAGAAGGCCAATGATTCACAAGAACATGAACCAATTCTCCGTTTAAATTTCCTTTGACTAGTAAAACATCCCTTGTTAGGTCTCTTTTCCCCTCATCATTGTCAACATATAAAGGATATACTTCTGAATCAATTAATTCAAAAAACCGCTTACTGTATAACAATCCTACATCAATTCCGCGTTCGTCAGGAGAATTATAATGCACATAATCATAATGGAATTCTTTAAGGTTTTTGGAGTTCACTAAGTCGTTTAAAACGGCTTTATTTTCAATTTCAGCGACGCCCAACAAGATTGGCGGATGAAAAGATTTTTCAAGACCTACCTGTTTAATGACCTCACCTAACTTTTTTATTTTTTTATGATATCTTTTCTGACTCCATTTTAACCTTCCTGTTGAAGTGAAATCATCATCCAATATTGAAGGATCATCAGTTGTGTCAAATAAGTTTTCTAAGTTGTAAAAAGCAATTGTAAATGCTTTGGCATCTTGCCCTTTTGACTTGAAATATGAAAACATAGAGGTTCTTTAAGATTGTAAAGTACAAAATTTCAGGTAATGATATATCTGATAGCAATTAAGTTATTTGTACATTTGCAAACACCATTTTAGTGTATAATTCTATGATTGAAGAGAAAAAAGCAATATCTGAAAAGGCGGTTTTAATCGCAGTAATCTCACAATACCAAGATGAAGAAAAAACCAATGAGTATCTAGACGAATTGGAATTCCTTACCTTGACTGCAGGAGGAGTTGCTGTAAAGAGATTTTCACAAAAAATGGAAAGACCTAATCCTAAAACTTTTTTAGGTGCTGGAAAACTGGATGAAGTAAGGGAGTATATTGAACAGAATGAAATAGGAACGGCGATTTTTGATGATGAACTTTCTCCTGCTCAATTGCGAAATATTGAAACAGTGTTGGACTGTAAGATTCTAGATAGAACTAATTTAATTCTTGATATTTTTGCTCAACGAGCGCAGACATCTTACGCACGAACACAAGTAGAATTAGCACAATGTCAATATTTATTACCTCGATTGACCAGGCTGTGGACGCATTTAAGCCGTCAAAAAGGAGGAATAGGCATGAGAGGCCCTGGAGAAACGGAAATTGAAACTGACAGACGTATCGTGCGTGATAAAATTTACGGACTTAAAAAGAAATTGGCGACCATAGATAAGCAAATGGCAATTCAGCGAAAGAATCGCGGAAGAATGGTTCGTGTTGCTTTAGTAGGTTATACCAATGTTGGAAAGTCTACGTTGATGAATGTTGTGAGTAAAAGTGATGTGTTTGCCGAGAATAAATTATTTGCAACATTGGATACAACGGTACGAAAAGTTGTGATTAAAAACATTCCTTTTTTACTGACCGATACGGTAGGATTTATAAGAAAATTACCGACTCAATTGATTGAATCTTTTAAATCTACGCTAGATGAGGTTCGTGAAGCAGATTTATTGCTTCATGTTATAGACATCTCTCATCCAAATTTTGAAGATCATATTGCTTCCGTTAATAAAGTTTTAGACGAAATAGAAAGTGCAGATAAACCAACTGTTCTTGTTTTTAATAAGATTGATGCTTATACACATAAGACGATAGAAGAAGATGATTTGGTTACTGAAAAGTCTAAAGAACACTTCACGCTTGAAGAGTGGAAAAAAACTTGGATGAATGAACTGGGCGATAATTGTATTTTTATGTCTGCTCTGAATAAAGAGAATTTAGAGGAGTTTAGAGAAAAGGCTTTTGAAGAAGTAAAAAAAGTACACATCCAACGTTTTCCTTATAACGATTATTTATATACTGAATATGATGATAAAGGAGAGAGTGTTTAATCTTCTTTAGCGTCAATTATTCCTAAGCGTTTAGCGCGCTTTTCCCAATTTTTTCTTGCTAACTCTTGTAAGTCAGCGACTTGATCGCTTTCGTCCATAATTTCTAAACCAAGTAAAGTTTCAATCACATCTTCTTGAGATACAATTCCACTTGGCGCACCAAATTCATCTACAACAAGAGCAATATGTTCTCTTTTTTCAATGAATGTTTCAAACAAATTAGGAATAGGATAATTACGTTCAATAACCAGGATTTCACGTTTTATGGAACTTAAGTTGTCTGAACCTTTTCCTTTGACGATGCTTTCTAGCATTTGATCTTTCAGAAAATAACCAGTAATGTGATCTTTAGTTTCGCTATAAATTGGGATTCTTGAAAATTTTAATTCAGGATGTTGAGTGTAAAAATCAGCTATTTTGGTTTTCTCATTTGCAGAAGTAATAACCGTTCTAGGAGTCATAATATGTTTTGCTAAGACTTCTTTAAAACTCAACATATTTCGGATTACTTTGCTTTCCGACTTTTGAAAAACACCTTCTTTCTCTGCAATATCAGTCATTACCGAAAAATCTTCACGACTTAAGACACTTCCATGATGTCCACTTCCTCCGATTAATTTAGTAGTTAATTGAAGTAACCATAAAACTCCAGTCCATTTCAATGGGAAAATCAAGACTTTTAAAGCTATGTCAGTAAAGTTTGCTAGTTTTTTCCAGTAGGTTGCACCAATTGTTTTTGGAATTATCTCTGACAAAACAAGAATTAATAAAGTCATAATTGCAGATACTATTCCGACAATATTTATCCCCATAATATTTATGTCAAAATCTAATGACTCCGCTTGAACTCCGACTAGAATAGCCCCAACAGTATGAGCAATTGTATTCAATGTAAGTATCGCAATTAATGGCTTGTCTACATCTTTCTTTAAGGTCTCTAGGGAACTTGCGTAGGATTTTCCAGCACTCTTTTTTACATTTAAAAAAGTAGGAGTTATACTTAAAAGAACGGCTTCTAATATTGAGCATAGAAAGGAAAAGAAAATGGAAATAAATGCGTAAAATAAAAGTACTCCCATTGATTATTTTTTATTGCTAATTTACTATAAATTTTATAAAAAAGAGCCTGATGATTTCAGATCTCTTTTAAATGGTTTGTTTATTCTAATTTAGAAAGCGTAGTTCAATCCAAACAACCAATAGGATTGTAAATCATTATCAATAGAATCAAATGTCTCTGCTGGATTAGTTGTTAAAGCGTAATCTAAAGCCTCTTGCTTGTTGTTTCTTAAACTAATTTCAAACCCAACTCCAATACCTTTCCATAAAGTATAACCAAGAGAATTAGTCCATGTCCAGTTAGAAAAGTCTAAATTTTTATAACTTTTGAAAGCAGATAAATTAGATTTTAAATTTACAGCTCCAATTGAAGTAGTATAATCAGCAACTAGTTTTGCTCCTAAAGATGATGCATAAACAGATTCACCCTTACTGAAAACAAAATTGTAATTTAGAGGGTGGATTACAACAACCAAGTTATTAATCGGTGTCCATGTAGCACCAACACCGAAATCTAAATATCCTGGATCATTAAAATTATCTAAAAGTGTAGTTCTGTATTCTGCTAAAGCTGATACGGCCCATTCATCGCTTAATTTACGCCCATATAATGAAGTGGCTTTAAACACATCTGTAGCAGATTCAAAGTTGTCATTATCCGTGTCTATATCTTTATTGTCTAGTTTTACCCAGGCTAAATTTACATTAGCAGAATTTCTCCAGAAAAATTTTTCTTCTAATAAATTTGCATAAGCGTTTATTGTTAGACCAATGTTTCCTGTTGAAGAATTTGGAATTCCTTTTGAATACCAATTGTTAAAACCAGCAAGATTACCCCCTATAGTACCAAAAACCCCTTTTTTCCATCCTTGAAGCGCATCGATTTGTCCTTGTAATGCGGCAACTTCGGCTTGAAGTACTGCAATAGAATCTTTTTTAGGTGCTTGTAATGCTTTTAATTCATCCTCTGTTTGTGCATTAGTTGTTATAGCAAAAAACATAATTAATGTAAACAGTAATTTTTTCATTTTAATATTTTTAAAAATCTTACAAAAACACACTTGTTTTTTAAGACACTCTTTGTTTAAAAAGTCACAAAAAGAATTTTATTTATTTTTAAATAATGGAACCGTTGAACATGCTTCACCATACATAATGGATTTTGCAACTGGAATCAACTTAGTAATTAATTGAGTGTAGGCAGTTTCTGGAATAGGTTTTTCTGAGCAACCTTTAATAATTATAGGCTTCCCTTGATAGGAATCAATAGGCAATTGTGTAATAATATCTTGAAAAATAGAAGTCTCTAATTCTTTAACTGTTCCAATAATTATTTTTTTGGAAAAGGGCACTAATTCGGTTGTTAAAAGCATGTAAGCCCAAGAAGGAATAATTGCTTCAGTAGAACAAGTAAGCGCGATATAAGAATCTTGATATTGACTCCAATCGTGCTCTTTTACAGATGCTCTAAAATCCTTTTCTTTTAAAATGATTTCTTCATAAAGCCAATCTTTTATGTCAATAACAATACGTTTTCCTTGAGGATAGTAATCTTCAAGGTCGATTGTGACTAATTTACTCTGCGCAACTTTATTTACAATTTCTTTCAAAAAAACATGTTTTTTATCATAAATGAGCAAAGGGAAATATCTCAAAAGAATATTCACTTACTTCAGAATGACAATTTATATTAAATTATAAAAACCCTAGCTCTAATTTAGCTTCTTCACTCATCATATCCTGAGTCCATGTAGGATCAAAAGTGATTTCAACTTCAGCACCTTTTACTTCTTCCAATGTTTTTACTTTTTCTTCAACCTCTAGAGGTAAAGTTTCAGCAACAGGGCAGTTAGGAGAAGTTAAGGTCATCAATATTTTAACATCATTATCTTCACTCACCATTACGTCATAGATCAATCCAAGTTCATAAATATCAACTGGAATTTCTGGATCGAAAATTGTTTTTAATACAACAACAACTTTATCGCCTATATTCTGTGCATTGTCTTGTGTCATTTTTAATATTTTTTAAGTGTAATTTACAATTATTAAGTTAATTTAGACTGATAACCGAGCGCATACAATTTTATTTTTTTTATCATTGATACCAATCCATTGGCTCTAGTAGGAGATAAATGCTCTTTTAAACCGATCTCATTAATAAACTCATTATCAGATTCGATAATATCTTTAGGGTTCTGATTGGTATAAACACGCAATAATAAAGCAACGATTCCTTTGGTTAAAATAGCATCGCTATCTGCTGTAAAAATAAGTGTATCGTTCTGAAAATCAGAATGTAACCATACTTTTGATTGACAGCCTTTTATAAGGTTTTCATCCAGTTTATTTTCACTATTAATCAATGGTAAAGATTTTCCAAGATCAATAATATATTCATAGCGTTCCATCCAATCGTCAAATAGAGAGAATTCATCAATAATTTCTGCTTGTATTTCTTTGATAGTCATTTATTAAATATATTTTTGCAAAGGTATATACATCGCAACAATTAATAGCAAATATTAGACCAATAATTAATTGTTCAAGAATTGAAAAGAAAGTAACTATGAGTAAATTATTAGCAGTTGGTACGGTAGCATTTGACGCAATTGAAACGCCATTTGGAAAAACAGATAAAATTCTTGGAGGTTCTGGAACTTTTGTTGGATTGGCAGCATCACAATTTGGTGTTGAAACAGGAGTTGTTTCTGTTGTAGGAGGAGACTTTCCAAAATCTTATCTAGATATGATGAATTCTAAAGGGATTGATACTTCTGGAGTTGAAATTATCAAAGAAGGGAAAACTTTTTTTTGGAGTGGAAAGTATCATAATGATATGAATTCACGCGATACATTGGTTACTGAATTGAATGTTTTAGAAAATTTTACACCAGTAGTTCCTGATAGTTTTAAAGATGCTGGAATTGTGATGTTAGGGAATTTACACCCTTTAACACAAGCATCTGTATTAGATCAAATGACAGAACAACCAAAACTTGTTGTACTTGATACAATGAATTTCTGGATGGACATTGCATTGGAGGACTTACATGCAGTTTTAAAACGTGTTGATGTAATTACAATTAATGATGAAGAGGCTCGTCAGTTAAGTGGAGAGTATTCACTGGTGAATGCTGCGAAGAAAATCCATTCTATGGGCCCGAAATATGTAGTGATTAAAAAAGGAGAGCATGGAGCCATATTATTTAATGATGGTAAAATGTTTTACGCTCCAGCATTACCATTAGCAGAAGTATTTGACCCTACAGGTGCAGGAGATACATTTGCAGGAGGTTTTTGTGGATATTTAGCCAAGACAGAAAACATATCCTTTGAAAACATGAAAAACGCCATTATATATGGCTCGAATTTGGCCTCATTCTGTGTTGAGAAATTTGGAACCGAAAGGATGCAAAATCTAAAGAAAGACGAAGTCAATAAGCGCTTGGAGGCGTTTAAAGAGTTAACACAATTTGATATTGAATTATCATAAATATAAATCCGCGACTAATGACGCGGATTTTTTTATACTAAAAAAGTAACAATCTAAAGAAACAATGAGCGACTCTATTAAACACGAATGTGGAATTGCATTGGTAAGACTTTTAAAACCACTTGCTTTTTATCAGAAGAAATATGGTACGGCATTTTACGGTATAAATAAAATGTACCTGTTGATGGAAAAGCAGCACAATCGTGGTCAAGATGGAGCAGGATTTGCAAGTGTCAAGTTTGATACGGAACCTGGAACTCGTTATATCAGTCGAGTCCGATCAAATCAGCAACAACCTATTCAAGATATCTTTGCACAGATCAATGAACGGTTGAACAGTGTATTAGAAGAAAATCCTACAAGAGTTCATAATACTGAATGGCAGAAAGAAAATATGCCTTATATCGGCGAACTTTCTTTAGGACATGTACGCTACGGAACATTTGGAAAAAATAGTATTGAAAGTGTGCATCCATTTTTACGTCAAAATAACTGGAAACATAAAAACTTAATTGTTGCAGGAAACTTTAATTTGACCAATTCGAATCAAATCATGCAGGAATTGGTTGAACTAGGACAGCATCCTAAAGAAAATACAGATACTGTTTCTGTGATGGAAAAAATAGGACACTTCCTAGATGCAGAAGTAGAAAAAATATATCAAAAATGTAAGAAAAAAGGTATTAGCAAAAAAGAAGCCTCTTCAATTATTGCTGAAAAATTAAAGGTTCATAAAGTTTTAAAAAGAGCGGCTAAAAGTTGGGATGGTGGATATGCAATGGCTGGATTGATAGGCCATGGAGATGCATTCGTATTACGAGATCCTGCAGGAATTCGTCCAGCATTTTATTATCAAGATGATGAAGTGGTTGTAGTCGCGTCTGAGCGTCCTGTAATTCAAACGGTTTTTAACGTTCCGATAGGTGAAGTAAAAGAACTAGAAAGAGGACACGCGCTTATTGTGAAGAAAGATGGTGAAGTAAGTGTTGAGCCTGTTTTGGAACAATTACCGAAAAAATCATGTTCATTTGAAAGAATTTATTTCTCTCGGGGAAGTGATGCAGATATATATCAAGAACGAAAAAATCTTGGAAAAAATGTTTTCCCACAAATCCTTTCTAGGATAAATAACGATATAGAAAATACCGTTTTTTCTTTTATTCCAAATACTGCTGAGACTTCTTTTTATGGAATGTTCGAAGCCGCTGAAGATTTTTTAAACCAACAAAAGACTAAAATTTTATTGAAAGGAAATCGTAGTTTGTCTGCTGAGAAAGTAACTGAGATTTTATCAGTTCGTGCGAGAATGGAAAAGATTGCGGTAAAAGATGTGAAACTTAGAACTTTTATTGCCGATGATAATTCACGAGATGATCTTGTTGCGCATGTTTATGATGTGACGTATGGTGTTGTAAAACCAACGGATAATCTTGTAATTATTGATGATAGTATTGTTCGAGGAACAACGCTAAAAAAGAGTATTATCAAAATACTTAACAGATTGAACCCAAAGAAAATTGTAGTTGTCTCTTCGGCTCCTCAGATTCGTTATCCAGATTGTTATGGAATTGATATGGCTAGAATCGGAGATTTTATTGCTTTTAGAGCGGCTTTAGAATTGTTATATGAAACGAAACAATATCACATAGTAGATAAGGTGTATGAACAATGCAAATCTCAAAAAAAACAAGTAGGTGCAGAAGTTCAGAATTTTGTGAAGGAAATCTATGCTCCTTTTTCTGACCAACAAATTTCTGATAAGATTGCTCAGATGTTGAAAACTGAAGAAGTGAATTGTGGAGTAGAAGTGGTCTATCAGACGGTTGAGAATTTACATAAGGCGTGTCCAGACCATAAAGGAGATTGGTACTTTACTGGAGATTATCCAACTCCTGGAGGAATCCGAGTTGTGAATTCTGCCTTTATTAATTTCTATGAAGGTAGAAAAGAAAGGGCTTATTAGAGTTTGACAAATAATTAGGATTAAAAAAACTCAAAGCATTGCTTTGGGTTTTTTTAATCCTATAAAAGTTGAAACTTATTTCGCTTCAGCATAACGTCTTTCAACCTCGTTCCAGTTGATCACATTAAAAAATGCTTGTACGTAGTCTGGACGACGGTTTTGATAGTTTAAGTAGTAAGCATGTTCCCATACATCAAGTCCTAAAATCGGTGTTCCTCCACATCCCACTCCAGACATCAATGGATTGTCTTGGTTTGGTGTAGAACATACTTCAATCTTTCCTCCTTTATGAACACATAACCAAGCCCATCCAGAACCAAAACGTGTTCCTGCTGCTTTAGCAAATGCATCTTTAAAAGCATCAACTGATCCGTATGCAGTTTCAATAGCGTCTTTTAACTCTCCAGATAAATATCCTTTATCTTCTGGATTCATCACTTCCCAGAATAATGAATGATTGTAAAATCCTCCACCATTATTTCTAACAGCACCATTACTCATGTCAAGACTTTTAAGAATACCTTCGATAGATTTTCCTTCAAGATCTGTTCCTGCAATGGCATTGTTTAAATTGTTCGTATATCCATTATGATGTTTACTATGGTGAATTTCCATAGTTCTTGCATCTATATTTGGTTCTAACGCATCATATGCGTATCCTAATTTTGGTAATTCAAAAGCCATAATTATATATTTTTAATTGTTAACGTAAATTTCTTGTTCTTCAAAGATAGTAAAGAAAATTGACACTTTGAAATATGTGGATTGATACTATTTATGCGAGTATCAATTTCTATTATATAGTTAATATTTTGAGTTCTCAGGGTATCTAGCCATGTATTCTTCTGCAACTGTAACCATGTTCTTGCTTCCGCAAAAGAAAGGAACTCGTTGATGTAGTTCAGTAGGTTCAATTTCTAAGACCCTCATATATCCATCAGAAGCAAACCCATTTGCTTGTTCGGCAAGAAAAGCCATAGGATTACATTCATAAAGCAATCTCAATTTTCCTTTTGGAGATCTTGTACTTGTAGGATAGATGTAAATCCCTCCTTTAATCATATTTCTGTGAAAATCAGAAACTAAAGATCCAATATAACGTGATGTATAAGGCCTGTCACCTTCTTCTTCTTGACAATATTTTAAATAATCTTTCACTCCTTGAGGAAAATGAACATAATTACCTTCGTTGATTGAATAAATATTTCCATCAACTGGAAACTGCATATCAGGATGTGACAAGTAAAAAGTGCCAATTGCAGGATTTAAAGTAAATCCATTTACACCATGCCCAGTTGTAAATACAATCATCGTTGAAGTACCGTATATGATATATCCAGCAGCAACTTGCTCCGTTCCTTTTTGTAAAAAATCTTCTAATTGTACTGGAGCGCCTATAGGAGTTACTCTCCGATATATAGAGAAAATAGTTCCTACAGATACATTAACATCGACATTGGAAGAGCCATCAAGGGGATCAATTAAAACCACATATTTATTGTCGTTTTTCCCATTACTACTTTTTATAGAAACGTAATCATCTTCCTCTTCACTAGCTATTCCACAGACAATTTGACGATTGGTCATAGTCTGCATAAAAATGTCATTAGCATACACATCTAACTTCTGTTGTGCCTCTCCTTGAATATTAGTGTCTCCAGCACTTCCTAAAATATCGACTAATCCAGCCTTATTTACTTCATGATTTACTACTTTAGCAGCTAGACGAATGGAATTTATAAGTCTTGACAATTCACCTGAAGAATATTGAAAGTGTTTTTGATTGTCAATAATAAATTCTCCAAGGGTAGAATGCTTTTGAGTCATAATGATTTTTAAACAATAGTCTACAAATATCGTAATTTTTAATATTAAAAACATTTAAATTATATGAAATTCTCAATTAGAAAAGGAGTAAAAAAAGATGCTGTATCAATTTTGAAATTGATACATGAACTTGCCGTTTTTGAAAATGAACCAGAAGCAGTTGAAATTACTGTTGAAGATTTAGAAAAAGATGGATTTGGGGAACATCCATTGTTTCAAGTTTTAGTTGCAGAACAAGACGAAGAAATTGTAGGAATGGCATTATACTATAATCGCTATTCAACTTGGAAAGGCAAAACGATTCATTTGGAAGATTTAATTGTGAAAAGCAGTATGCGAGGGAAAAATATTGGAGGCGCTTTATATGAAAGTGTTTTAAAGCAAGGATATGAAGAAAAGGTACGTAGAGTTGAATGGGTTGTGTTGGACTGGAATACTCCTGCGCGTGATTTTTATATAAATTCAGGAGCAAAAATATTGCATGGTTGGGAAACTGTACAAATGGATAGTGAAGGAATCCATAAATTTGTAAAACGTAAAAAGAAATAATTGTAAAATGAAGATTTTTAAGTTTGGCGGAGCGTCTGTAAAAAATGCTAAAAGTATAAAAAACGTTGTGAGGGTTTTGAAAAACGAAGGCTTAAACAACAAAATTGTTGTGATTTCTGCAATGGGAAAAATGACCAATGCATTTGAAAAAATTGTAAACTCTTATTGTGATAAGAAGGAAGATTTACCAGAGAAAATTTTGGATGTAAGAGAATTTCACGATACGATATTAAATGATTTGTTTCCAAAGAAATCACATCCTGTTTTTACAACTGTAGAACAGATATTTGCTCAAATGAGTGGGTTTATGGCTCAAAACACATCCAAAGATTACAATTACATCTATGATCAGATAGTCAGTAATGGAGAGTTTTTATCTACTCATATTGTAAGTGCTTATTTGACAGAAATAGAGATTGAAAACACTTGGATTGATGTAAGGGATTATATCAAAACTGATAGATCCTATCGAGATGCTCATGTAGACTGGGAACAAACAAAGGAAATAATCTCTAATGAAATTGATTTACATGAACTTACGATTACGCAAGGCTTTTTGGGAGGAAATGAAGGTAAAACAACAACGTTAGGTAGAGAAGGCTCTGATTATACTGCAGCCATTTTCGCCTATTGTTTACACGCTGAAAGTGTTACAATCTGGAAAGATGTCGATGGTGTTTTAAATGCGGATCCTAGACACTTTCAAGACACAATATTATTAAATAAAATATCTTATGAAGAGGCGATTGAACTTGCTTTTTATGGAGCATCTGTAATCCACCCTAAAACATTGAAACCGTTAGAAAACAAATTGATCCCTCTACAAGTTCGATCGTTTTTAAATTTAGAAAACAAAGGTACAATCGTAAAGAAAGGAATAGATATCTTGCCTCGAGTTCCCTGTTGTATTTTAAAGAAAAATCAAGTTTTTATTTCTATATCAGCCCTTGATTTCTCTTTTATGGTTGAGCATAATTTAAGTGATGTATTCAAGGAACTACACAAGTATAGATTGAAAGTCAATTTAATTCAAAATTCGGCATTGAGTTTTTCTGTATGTGTTGAAGATAATTTTAATAATTTCAATACGTTTTTAAAAGATGTTAAAGCCAAATATAAGGTTACATATAATAAAGGTGTAACATTATTTACAATTCGTCATTTTGATTCAAAAGCGATTTCAGAAATTGAAAAAAAGCACAAAGTTTTATTAAAACAAATAAGCACAGAAACTATTCAAATTGTAGTAGAATAGATTTTGTACATTTGTTTGTTTTATAATTAAAAAGTTAATGGGTTTAGTTACCGCCAAAGAAGTTGCAAAAGCAGTAAATCTTGACAAATATGGATTTGTTGGTACTTTCTGTGGTTGGTTATTGATGAAATTACTACGAATTTCTAGACTTAATAAAATTTACAATAGACATAAAACTAAAGAAGGAATCCATTTTTTGGATAGTATTTTAAGTGAATTTGAAATCGAATTTGATGTTCCAAAAGAAGACTTGGATCGGATTCCAAAAACGGGTCCTTTTATAACTATCTCTAACCATCCTTTAGGAGGGATTGATGGGATTTTATTGTTAAAGCTTGTTCTAGAAAAAAGAGGAGATTATACCACTTTAGGTAATTTTTTAATGGATAGAATTAAGCCGCTGAACCCTTACATTTTAGGGGTGAATCCTTTTGAAACTAGGAAAGAAGTTAAATCAAGTGTTGGTGGGCTCAAAAATGCTCTTCGGCACTTAAGAAATGGATACCCTCTTGGTCTTTTTCCTGCTGGAGAAGTTTCTACACATAGAGAAGGGAAATTATTAGTTGACAAGCCCTGGGATCCTGGTGCTGTTAGATTGATTAAAAAGGCTGAAGTTCCGATTATTCCCATCTATTTTCATGCTAAAAACAGCAGATTGTTTTATGCCTTGTCAAAAATTAGTGACACGTTTAGAACAGCAAAATTACCTTCTGAATTGTTTTCTCAAAAAAGACGTGTTATTAAAGTTAGAATCGGGAAACCGATTTTAGTTAAAGATCAGAATCAATATGAAAATATCGATGAGTTTCATCAGTTTATACGTAAGAAAACTTATATGCTTGCTAATCCTTTTGAAAAACAATCGAAGTACATTTCTCAAGCAGCATCTGCATTAAAATTTCCAAAGGAACCGAAAAAAATAGATCCTCAGCGCAATGTTGATAAAATGATAAAGGAAGTGGAATTCTTGAGAAAGAATGGTGATAGATTGATGGAAAGTAAGAATTATGAAGTGTTTCTTGCAGCTGCAGAAATAATTCCAAACATATTACATGAAATTGGTAGATTAAGGGAGATTACCTTTAGAGAAGTTGGTGAAGGAACTAATAAATCTATTGATTTAGATGATTTTGACCAACATTACCATCATCTTTTTTTGTGGGATTCTTTTAATAATAAAATGGTCGGTGCTTATAGAATGGGCCTTGGAAACGCGATCTATAAAAAATACGGGATTAAAGGTTTTTATGTACAGACCCTTTTTAAGTTTGAACCAGAAATGTTCACTATGATGAGTGAAACTATTGATATCGGTAGAGCATTTATCGTAAAAGAATATCAACAAAAACCAATGCCTTTATTCTTTTTATGGAAAGGGATAGTACATGTAACTTTGCGGCATCCAGAACATAAATATTTAACTGGAGGCGTAAGTATTTCCAACCAATTTTCAAATTTTTCTAAATCCTTGATGATTGAGTTTATGAAATCACATTATTACGATCCATATATTGCGCAATATATCCATCCTAAAAAAGAATATAAAGTAAAGTTAAAAGATACAGACAGAGAATTTGTTTTCGATGCTACTCAAGCTGATTTAAACAAATTTGATCGTGTGATTGACGAATTGGAACCAGGAAACTTAAGAATGCCAGTTTTGATCAAAAAGTATATAAAACAAAATGCAAAATTGGTTGCCTTTAATGTAGATCCAAAATTTAACAACGCCATCGACGGACTTATTTTCTTAAAGATTTCTGACATTCCAGAGAGTACAGTAAGGCCTGTAATGGAAGAATTTCAAGCCGAACTAGAGCAAAAGGCTACTGCTGCTGAAGAAAACTCGAAGTAACATTAAATACATCAAGTTAAAGGTTTAATTGCTTCTTAGCAACAATTGCTTTCAGGATCGCAACTAGAAGATTGAGTTTCTAAAACTTTTCCCTCAGTTTTAGGAATACCACAAATATCATTTGCTTTGCACTGTGTTTTCTCAATATTTAACTTAAAAGTTATAGAGACGTTTTTTATTTCAACATCTTGAATATACAGCTGTGCCGTATTAAAAGCAGCATTGCTATATTCGATTTTTACTTCTGATTCGATATCATAAGGTTTTATTGCTCCAACTAGATTCAGGATTTCCATTGCTTTTTTAACTTTCATAAAATCTCTTTTTCCCAGTTCCTTAGGACTTTCCCATAATTGAATGATAGTTTCATTCCATGCATCTGTTCTTCCTCCACAATCTACTGAGTCAATCTTCATATGTTTTACTTCAGTAATGTGGTAATTTGCTCCAACCAATAGATTAGGAGCATATTCAAATAGTAATGCTTTGCCTTGATTTTTTTCTAAAACGGATAATAATTCTTTTGTTTTCATAATAGTTTTATTTTACATCGTAATATTACGATTGTTAATAGTAAATTTTTTCAACAGCAATTTTGTTTAGTCCTATTGAAGAAGGTGTCGAAAATTTTCTGGAACATTTCAAAACGTACAATATTGATACAATAGCAAACACTCTTCCCTTCAAAAGTTCCTTTCAGCAAACCTGCGTTATTAATCACTTTCAAATGTTGAGAAATGGTAGATTGAGACAATCCTATTTCTTCAACAATATCATTGCATATACAAGATTCTTGTATACTGATGTATTGTAAAATAGATACTCTTGCAGGATGAGAAAATACTTTTGCTATCTGAGCAATGTCATTGATGTGTTGTGGATATATTTCCAATTTTGATACTCCCATAAATAATTTATTTTAACATCGTAATATTACGATAATAAATTGAATAAAAGAACATTTAATAGAAAATAAAACAAGATCATTTCATATGCATAAAGTTAATAAGCTTTAAACAAGATCACTGTAAAAAAATAAAATTATTAATCTGAATGAAATACAGTTTCTACTATACTTTGTTATTATGTCTATACTTTATAGTTAAATTTGAATAAATAATTTAGGCATAATATGAAAACAAAATTAATTTTATTTCTGTCAGTTATATTAATGGTTTTAAGTTGTGAGACACAAAATAAAGAAAACTCTACAACCTATTATTTAATTAGACACGCTGAAAAAGAAAACGATGGAACGAAGAACCCTCATTTATCAAAAAAGGGATTAGAACGAGTAGAAAAATTAAAAACTTTTTTTGCATATAAAAAAATAGATGCTGTTTATTCGACGGACTATTGGAGAACCAAAGAAACAGCGATACCGATTGCAGAAATAAATTCACTTTCAATTGAATTATACACCCCTGATTTTTTGAAAATAGATTCGCTGATTAAAAAGGATAAACATAAAAATGTACTCATAGTTGGACATAGTAATACAACTCCATTTTTTGTAAATGAAATTCTGAATGAATCTAAGTATCAGTTGATATCAGAAGATGTTTATAATGAAATTTTTATTGTTAAAGTTAACCGTAAAGAAGAAGTAATAGACGAAGTGATTAAAATAGATTAAATGAAAAAGGCACAACAGTTTTTTTATTTGTCAAAAATTAAGAAAATTTCCTTTAATTTTATCTACGATTGTTTGTGCTAGTTTAATTTTAGATTCTACCGTCCATCCAGCAATATGAGGAGATAACAATACATTTTCAGAATTGATTAAGTATTTAAATGATTCTGGGAGCGAATTGTTTTCGAAAAGGTTTTCAAAGGAGCCTTTTTCATATTCTAACACATCCAATCCAGCACCAAGAACTTTTCCGCTTTTCAATCCTTTTACTAAATCAGAAGTTACAACGGCCGTTCCACGTGCAGTATTTATGAGCCAAAAAGACTTTAAAAAGCCATTAATAAGTTTGCTATTTATCATATTGTATGATAACTCATTAAAAGGAGTGTGAAGGCTTAAAATATCAGATTTTTGTTGTAGTTCTTCAAGAGAAACTTGTCTACAATTTTCATCTCCAACACTCTCTTTTATATCATAACAAATCACTTCAATATCAAATCCTCGCAATTTCTTGGCAAATGATTTCCCCATATTCCCATAGCCAATCAACCCTATAGTTTTCCCATCCAATTCAATTCCTCGATTGTCTTCTCTTAACCATTTTCCTTGACCAATCTCTTTATCAGCTTTATTCAGTCTATTAAAAAGAGAAAGTAGCATTCCTAGCGTATGCTCTCCTACAGCATTTCGATTTCCTTCAGGAGCACCAATTAATTGTATTTTTTTACTTTCTGCATACTCACAATCGATACTTTCTAATCCAGCGCCAACTCGAGCGATAAATTTTAAATTTATCGCAGCATCAATAAACTGACGATCAATTTTAAAACGGCTTCGGATTACGATTCCATCATAATTGCTGATTTTTTTTTCAACGTCAGTTTTGGAAGAAGTATAATCTTGATGATTTGTATATCCTAAATCATTGAGTTGATTTATTAATAATGGATGATTAGTATCAAGATGTAGAATTTTCATTTTTAATATTGCTCATTTTCATTTGGGAAATCAACACTTTTAACATCATCAATATAATTTTTAAAAGCATTGGTCATTTCATCATATAGATTTAAGTATCTACGAAGAAAACGCGGATTAAATTCATGAGTCATTCCTATCATATCGTGTGTAACAAGCACTTGACCATCTACGCCATTTCCAGCACCAATCCCAATTACGGGAATCGATAAGCTTTCGGCAACTTCTTTAGCAAGAGCAGCAGGAACTTTTTCTATTACAATAGCAAAACAGCCCAACCTTTCAAGAAGCAAAGCATCTTCTTTTAATTTTTCAGCTTCTTCTTCTTCTTTGGCTCTTACCGTATACGTTCCAAATTTATAAATAGATTGAGGTGTTAAACCTAAATGTCCCATCACCGGAATTCCAGCATTTAAAATACGTTTTATGGACTCTTTAACTTCCCTTCCTCCTTCAAGTTTTATAGAATGCGCTCCACTTTCTTTCATAATTCTAATAGCGGATCTTAACGCTTCCTTAGGATCAGATTGATAACTCCCAAAAGGTAAATCTACAACCACAAGACAACGATGAATCGCTCTGATTACAGAACTTGCATGATAGATCATTTGGTCCAGTGTAATGGGAACTGTTGTTTCATGTCCAGCCATTACATTAGATGCAGAATCACCTACTAGAATTACATCAATCCCTGCATTATCAACAATCTTTGCCATTGTGTAATCATAGGCAGTTAACATAGATATCTTTTCTCCGTTACGTTTCATGTCAATCAATGATTTCACAGTAACGCGTTTATATTCTTTTTTTGCTACAGACATTTTTTAAGGAAGTTTAGATTGTAAAAATAGTGAAAATTTGGTTGTAAATTTTTCATAATAAATTTTCAGTTTGCTAGAGAAGAACCAAATTTACTTGGTAGTTAAATCACTTTAGTATAAAAAAATTATATTATTTATTTTTGTTGGAAATATTTTTTTCCCTAAAAGAAGGATTTAAATATATAAGAAAATTATTTAAAAATAAACCCTTTAGATTTTATACCTTCGTAGAGAGAAAACACTCAATTTTAATATGCCCGAACCCGAAGTTTTACATACATTATCTCCTAATAAATGGGTGTCGGCATATTCCGATTATCTGTACAATTATACGATTTCGCGAGTGAGTAATAGTGAAATCGCGAAAGATCTTGTGCAAGAAACTTTTTTTGCCGGATTAAAATCTATGAAAAATTTTCAAGGTAAAGCAAGTGAACGTACTTGGTTGGTTTCTATATTGAAAAGAAAAATTATTGATCACTATCGTAAAATTAATTCTACCAAAGGAAAAGCAGAAGTACGAATGAATTTTTACAATGATGGAGAGAATGAAGGAGATTGGCTTGAAGAACGTGTTCCTAATACTTGGTCAGAAGATGCAGATAAGCATATTGAAAACGAAGAATTGAAAGTTACACTTGAAGATTGTATAGAGAATTTACCAGAAAAATATGGAATGGTATTTAAGATGAAAACGATTCAAGGTTTTGAAACTGAAGAAATCTGTAAGGAATTAGATATCACCGCGTCAAATTTATGGGTTATCATCCATAGGGCAAGAACTCAATTGAGAAGATGTATGGAAGATAATTGGTTTAATAAATAAGTAAATTAAACACATGAAAAGCAAAGTATTTATTTCTTGCGATGAAGCAACGGCCATATGTGATAAAAATCAATACGGCGAATCGTCAGTCCTTGAAAAAATTAAGTTAAACATGCATTTTATCAAGTGTAAGTTTTGTAAAATGTATACCAAGCATAACACTTATTTAACAAGAATGTTAGGAATTTATTCTAAAAACGCTCATTGCGGTAAGGAAAACTGCTTTACGGATAAAGAAAAATCTGAATTACAGAATGAAGTAGAAAAAAAAATTGCTTTATAATTATTCCTTTTCAATTCTGATTTTTTATATTTTTAAAATCCAAAACTACTACGACTATGGATTTCTTACCTGAAAAAATTGACAATTACGTTGTAAACCATTCCGAAGACGAACCGCAATTATTGCAAGAATTGAGTCGTGAGACTTGGCAAAAAATAATGGTTCCTAGAATGTTAAGTGGACATTTTCAAGGAAGAGTATTGTCTATGATTTCTAAATTAGTCAATCCCAAAAATATTCTTGAAATAGGAACTTATACAGGATATTCCGCATTGTGCTTGGCTGAAGGAATGCAAAAAAATGGAAATTTACATACAATTGATAGAAATGAAGAACTATATGACTTCCAAAGAAAATATTTTAATAAGTCAGACTATGGCACTAATATCAAGCAATATGTAGGAAATGCATTGGATGTTATTTCAACGATCGATGACAAGTTCGACTTGGTTTTTATCGACGCTGATAAAAGTAATTATCCCAATTATTTTCATGCAATCATTGATAAGATGAATTCTGGAGGAGTTATTCTATCAGATAACGTATTATGGAGCGGAAAGGTAGTGGAAGAAATCCAGCCAAAAGATATAGACACTCCAGCCCTTATTGAGTATAATAAACTTTTAAAAAATGATTCGAGAATTGAAACGGTCTTGTTGCCTATAAGAGACGGATTGACTATTTCTAGAGTAAAATAAATATTACATCCCTCTTTTAATAGGGCCTGTAAAGTCGTCAATATCGTCTTTTAATTTATCAACTCCTTTTTTAATGTCTTTGGTGAATTCGGTATCGATTCCTTGCTTTTCAGCACTATCTTTTATTTCTCGTTTGATGTCATTGGTTGCATTCTTAACTTGATGCATGGTCTTTCCAAGCCCACGAGCAATTTCAGGAATCTTATCAGCACCAAAAAGCATTACTACAATAAGTAGAATAACAAAAATTTCTGGACCACTGATAAATAATAAAGGCATAAAATTGTAATTATTGAACAAAGATACTATAATTAACTAAAATCTATCTTCAATTGGCGATCATACATTACGATGCTTCCAGCAACGGAGACATTAAGACTTTCAATAGATTTGAACTTGACTAAAAAGTGAGATTTTTCAATTGCTTTTTTAGACAAACCATTATCCTCAGCACCTAATAAATAAACACATCTTCGAGGATGCTCAAAGGATTCTAATTGCACTGCCCTATCGTCTAACTCCACTCCAACAAGCATCGCACCTTTTGGTAAATGCTCATAAAAATCTTCAAATGTAGCATAATGAAAATATGGCATTGCGCCTACAGCTTTTCTAGTATCGCTCGCTTGATTTGCGTATCGATTTCCAATTGTAAAAATAAAACTTGCGCCTAAATTCTGAGCAGAACGCCATAAAACGCCTAAATTTTCTGGAGTTTTACCATTTTGAATTCCAATTCCAAAAAAACCCTGTTCTAAATTATTGATCATGATTGGTTTTTACTCAGCATTCGCTTTATTTCATTCAGTTTCATCAATGCTTCGATAGGAGTAAGCGTGTCAATATTTGTGCTAAGAATTTCCTCTTTTATATCTTCTAATAAGGGATCGTCCAACTTGAAAAAACTCAATTGAACATCTTCTTCCTGTGCTTGTCTGAGTTTGTCTTTTATATCTTCTGATGAATGACTTTGTTCTAACTGCTTCAACATTTTATTAGCTCTATGCAATACGGACGAAGGCATTCCAGCCAATTTCGCTACATGTATTCCAAAACTATGCTCACTTCCTCCAGCAACTAGTTTCCGTAAGAAAATTACATTATCTTTTAGTTCTTTAACAGAAACATTGAAATTTTTTATACGTTCAAATGTTTCGGTCATATCATTCAACTCATGATAATGTGTTGCGAAAAGCGTTTTGGCTTTGGATGGGTGTTCGTGTAGATATTCAGCAATTGCCCATGCAATTGAAATCCCATCATACGTACTTGTTCCACGACCTATTTCGTCTAGTAAAATCAAACTTCGTTCAGAAAGATTATTCAGGATATTGGCAGTTTCATTCATTTCAACCATAAAAGTTGATTCACCCATAGAAATGTTGTCACTCGCACCTACACGTGTAAAAATCTTATCTACAACACCTATTTTAGCATTTTGAGCAGGAACATAACTTCCCATTTGTGCCAATAAAACAATTAACGCTGTCTGACGTAGAATGGCAGATTTACCACTCATATTGGGTCCTGTAATCATGATTATTTGTTGTTGATTTCGGTTTAAAACAAGATCATTGGCAATATATTCTTCACTTATTGGCAGTTGTTTTTCAATAACTGGATGACGACCATTTTTTATTTCAAGATCAGTAGTTTCATCCATAATCGGACGTACATAATTGTTGTCTTTGGCTGTTTTGGCAAATGAGCATAAACAATCCAATTGCGCAATCAATTGAGCGTTTTTCTGAACAGGTTTGATAAATTTTAATAGGAATTGAATCAATCCGGTAAATAATTCCTGTTCTAGTTTACTTATTTTTTCTTCTGCACCGAGAATTTTAGTCTCGTATTCTTTCAGTTCTTCAGTAATATAACGCTCAGCATTTACAAGAGTTTGCTTACGAATCCATTCTTCTGGAACTTTGTCTTTATGTGTATTTCTTACTTCAATATAGTATCCGAAAACATTGTTAAACGCAATTTTTAAAGATGAAATCCCAGTACGTTCCGTTTCTCGTTGCAGCATACCATCGAGATACTCTTTTCCAGAAGTAGAAATAGCGCGTAACTCATCTAATTCCGAAGAGACACCTTGTGCGATCGCATTTCCTTTATTGATATTTACAGGAGCGTTTTCGTTTAGAGTGATGTTGATTTTTTCAATTAATTCATTACAGTCATCTAGTTGCTTTCCAATATTTTGTAAAAAGGAGTTTTTACTTGCTTCTGCAGCTGATTTAATGGGAAGAATTGCTGTAAGAGAATCTTTAAGATGTACTACTTCTTTAGGACTTATTTTACCTGCAGCAACTTTAGAAATTAAGCGTTCTATATCGCTTATTTGTTTTATTTGATAGGTAGAAATTTCGAAGAAATCATCGTTGTCAATTAGATATTTAACAATCTCATGACGTTGTTTTATTTGTTCGATATTTTTTAATGGAAGTGCAAGCCAACGTTTTAATAACCGACCTCCCATGGGAGAAATAGTACTGTCAATTACATCAAGAAGTGTTACTGCTTCGATAGAATTGGCATTGTATAATTCCAAGTTTCTGATCGTAAAACGGTCCATCCACACATAATTATCTTCTGCAATACGTTGGATAGAAGTGATATGTGCTACTTTGTTATGTTGTGTTTCTGACAAATAATATAAAACGGCTCCTGAAGCAATAATTCCTTCTTCTAATTCTTCAATTCCAAATCCTTTTAATGATTTTATGTTAAAATGATTGGTTAAACTTTCTTGTGCATAATCGGATTGAAAAACCCAATCGTCGAGGTAAAAATTATTAAATCGTTCGCCGAAAAATTCTAAGAATTTTACTTTGTGTTGTTTCTGAACCAATATTTCACTTGGTTGAAAATTTTGGAGTAGTTTATCAATGTATTCCGTATTTCCTTGCGCTGTTAAAAACTCTCCAGTAGACACATCAAGAAAAGAAATTCCTATCTTTTTTTTGCCAAAATGAATCGCAGCAAGAAAGTTATTGGTCTTGGCTTGTAAAACCTCATCATTCATAGAAACTCCTGGAGTTACCAATTCTGTTACGCCTCTTTTAACGATGTTCTTGGTCATCTTAGGGTCTTCAAGTTGGTCACAAATAGCAACTCTACATCCTGCTTTTACAAGCTTAGGTAAATACGTATTTAAGGAATGGTGCGGGAAACCAGCAAGAGCAGTCTCGGTTTCACTTCCTGCACCTCTTTTGGTTAAAACAATCCCAACAATCTTGGCGCATTTGACAGCATCTTCGCCGAAAGTTTCATAAAAATCTCCAACTCTAAAAAGCAACATCGCATCAGGATATTTAACCTTGATGGCATTGTATTGTTTCATTAAAGGAGTGACTCTTTTTGCTTTAGCCAAGTTGAAATACTTTACGATTGAACTGCGAATTTAAGGTTTTTATTCTTTATTTTTGACGAAAAATAAATCAGTTTTTAACAAGGAGATAATGCGGAAATTAAAAAATAGTGAACTCAATAGAATTGATGTTGAGGACTTTAAAAAAATTGAGAAAACTCCACTAATTGTGATTCTTGATAATATAAGGAGTTTGAATAATATTGGTTCGGTTTTTAGGACTAGCGATGCATTTGTCATAGAAAAAATTTACCTCTGCGGAATTACTGCAACTCCACCAAATAAAGAAATTCATAAAACGGCTCTTGGTTCTACGGAATCCATAGATTGGGAATACGTAGAAGATACGCTATCGCTTGTTGAAAAATTGAAAGATTTAAATATTAAAATCGCAAGTATTGAACAGGCTGATAATGCAATGATGTTGCAGGAATTTGTAGTAGAAAAAGATCAAAAGTACGCTGTGGTTTTCGGAAATGAAGTAAAAGGCGTACAGCAAGAAGTGGTTTCCGCTTCTGATTATTGCATCGAAATTCCGCAATATGGAACGAAACATTCTTTAAATATTTCGGTAAGTGTAGGAGTGGTGCTTTGGGATATCTTTAAAAAGATACAGTTTTAAAATCCAAGCATCAACTTCGCAATAAAGAAGAATAAGAAAATTCCAAAAATATCATTACTTGTCGTAATAAATGGACCAGTTGCAATAGCAGGATCTATTCCTCTTTTGTCCAAAACAATAGGAACAAAGGTTCCAATAAGCGCAGCAACAATAATCACACATAACATAGAAATAGCAACCGTTAAACTAAATAGAAAATCTACATTCATTAAAGGTGAAACTAAAAGAACAATCAACCCTAATACTAAACCGTTTATCAAACTTAAACCAACCTCTTTTAAAAGTCTATTAAAAAGACTTCCTTTAACGATGTCGTTCGCCAAACCTTGAACAATAATGGCGCTTGATTGCACGCCGACATTTCCTGCCATCGCCGCAATTAACGGTGTGAAAAAGAAAAGTTTTGAAAATCTAGGGTTGGTCATTATATCTTCATAACCTTCCATAATAATAACGGCACCCAAACCTCCAAATAACCCTAAAATAAGCCAAGGCAATCGTGCTTTAGTCAATTCCAAAATACTATCATCAGCTTCAACATCTTGCGAAATTCCTGCTGCCATTTGGTAATCTTTTTCCGCCTCATCTTTAATCACATCAACGATATCATCAATTGTGATTCTACCCAATAAAACATCATTATCATCTACAACAGGAATTGCTTCTAGATCATATTTCTGCATGATTTTAGCAACTTCTTCAAGGTCTTCATCAACATTTACCGAATCTACTTTTGGCCTTACAATTTTAGAGATATCACCTTTAGCGGGAGCAATTAAAAGGTCTTTTAAAGAAAGCCTTCCTATGAGTTGGTCATGATTGTTGATCACATAAATTGAGTGAACACGTGTCACCTCCTCTGCTTGAAGACGCATTTCTTTAATACATCTTGGAATGGTCCAGTTTTCATTAACCTTCACCAACTCTTTTGCCATTAAACTACCAGCGGAATCATCCTCATACGCTAATAGCTCTTTAATATCTGCAGCGTGCTCTTCGTCTTCAATTTGAGAGATGACTTTTTGTTGGCGTTCCTCTGAAAGTTCACCAATAATATCCGCAGCATCATCAGAATCTAATTCTTCAATTTCTTCAGCAATCTCTTTTGCTGAAAGGTTTTCAAGGATTTTTTCACGAAGATCTTCATCCAATTCCATTAAAATTTCAGAAGTCTTTTCGCTATCTAGAAGTTTAATGATATAGGTTGCCGAGTCAAAGTTTAATTCGTCAAGAATTTCAGCAATATCTGCATGATGCTCTTCACCAATAAGTTCAAGAATATCAGTATCATTCTGATTTTCTATCAGAAGTTCAATTTGCTCGATAAGATCTTTGTTAATCTCTAATTCCATCTTGCTCAATTTTTGCCGTCAGTTCGATAAATGATTGTACAGATAACTGTTCTGGACGCATCACAAATATAGGCTCTTCTCTTAATTTATCTGATAAATTTAAAGACTTTAAACTTCCCCTCAACATTTTTCTTCGTTGATTAAAGGCAGTTTTTACAACTCTAAAAAATAATTTTTCATCTACAGGAAGAGTATAATTTTCTTTTCTGGTCAATCGTATTACGCCAGATTCCACTTTCGGAGGAGGATCAAAAACGATAGGAGGAACTGTAAAAAGGTATTCTACATCATAAAAGGCTTGCGTTAATACAGATAAGATACCATAGACTTTACTACCTTCTTTTTCTGCAATTCTTTTTGCGACTTCTTTTTGAAACATACCTGAAAATTCAGGAATTCGATGGCGATTTTCTAGTGTCTTAAAAAGGATCTGAGTAGAAATATTATATGGAAAATTCCCAATAATGGCAAATTGCTTTCCTTCAAAATAATCTTTCAAATGGATTTTTAAAAAATCCTTTTCTATAATTCTAGGTGCAAGATGTAGGAAATTGGCTTGTAAAAATGCTACGGAATCCCAATCTATTTCAATCACATGTGTTGTGACATCTTTTTTTAATAAATATTTAGTCAACATACCCATTCCTGGACCTATCTCTAGAATGTCGTTATAACCGTCAAGAGTTAAAGAATCAGCAATATTTTTTGCGATCTCTTCATCTCTTAAAAAGTGTTGTCCTAGATGTTTTTTTGCTCTTACGCTCATGTCTTTTTTTGATTAATACTCTTTAATCACTTTTAATTCAGTTCTAAAGGCTACAAACTTACCATTAAAAACAGCACTATCTTTTCTCAAGGCATCGGCATCATACTTATAATAATCGTCAAGATCTTGTCTTGTTTTAGCGGTGTATTGCACAGAATAGGTTGTACCTCCCATTTCTTCTTCTATAAGCACTTGAGATAACTTAGCACTAATAAATTTCCCAGTCGCCAGTACATCTTGAATATGCTTGTCAATCCATTTTAACCACGGCTGATGAATACTTTCATCTATATTAATTGTAACGTTGTATATATACATGTGATTATTTTATAACATCGTCTCCACGAAGTTTTCTGTATTTTTTCCGAGCATCAACTAGATGAATACTAGAAGGAAAGTCAAAAATAATCTTTTGATAATACTCTTTGGCCTTTTCAATGTTATTTTGTTGTGAATTTATTTCCCCTAAATTATAATATGCATCGTCAACCAAAATATCTTCAGCATTGATTTTAATAATTTTCAAGTAATTGGATTCCGCTTTTTCATATAATTTCATTTCTTCAAATACTTTGGCTTGTTTGAAAAGTGCCTCGTCTTCAATTGCATGCCCTTTGTGTTGTGTTAAAATTGTATTTAGAGAATCTACCGCTTGTTGGTTTTTATGCTGATATGCCAATAAATCTGCTTGTGCATAGGTTTTTAATGCCAGCCTCAATGAATCTTGAACAATATTGTCGTTGATGATTAAACTTAAATCTAACGCATCATTAGCAATCAACTGAGAAGTTGAGCCTTTGAGGACTTTTAATTGTGTTTCTGCCCAATCAAAATCTCCTTTATAATAACTCGTCTGTGCAACTTTGAAACGTGCTTTTTGTGCTAAAATATGATTCTTTAAAGAAGCTTGTACTTGTGAAAAATAGATAAGCGCTTCGTTGAATCGATTGTTAAAAACCAAGACTTCTCCTAATTTAATTTTGATAGCACCTTTCTGAAAATTATTGCTTCTTAACTTTAAAGCACCTTTTAAAACTTTAATTGCTTGATCAGGTTGATTGTATTTAAAAGTTAAAAAATCAGCATATGCAATCTGAATGTCCAATGTGCTGGTAGATTTTCCATATTCATTGAATAGCGCTTGAAACTGTGAGTTTACAATGCCTAAGTCTTCAGAAGTTTCGATATTTATGTGCAATTTATACAATTTAGCATCCATAATTTCGACTACATCAACCGTATTTTCTAGTACATAATCGAAGCATTTTTCGGTTGTTTCATACTCTTTATTATCAAATGCTATTTTGCCTAATCGCACAATTCCTTCTAGACTTTCAAGACTTCTTTTATGAAGTGCCTTTTCTTGAATATAGGCCTTATCATAGTCTTTTTGTTGCATAAACAACCAGCTCAGTAATTCATTCCAAGAATTTTTTTGATTGGATTGGAGGCGTTTTAAAACCAATCTTTTAAAAACAGTATTGTATTCGTTTTGACTATCATCAGTGATATACTTTCCAATATATCGCATGATGGTATTCGTATATTTTTCATCAACGTCAACCATACTAAGGTAAGTGTCGAACATATTGTTGATTTCTCCCTTTTCACCATATATAGAAGCGACTTGTATGTTGTAATTGGCTTTAGGATTTTGAATCATACTTTTTTTATAGGCCTTTAAAGCATAATCAAGCAAATGATTTTCTTGAAATGCTTTTCCAATAGAATACCCATAATTTGTTTTTACATCTAGCGTACTCAGCGCTTTTTTATAATAAGAATCCGCTTCTGATCGTAAGTGCTGCAACTCATAATTATAGCCTATTTCTACATAGAAATTTACTTGAGATGGAAACTCTTCTAGATGTTTTTCTATAGACTCTTTTGCTTTTGTAAATTCTTCCAATTGTTGATAACAGTCGATCAACTTGCTTAAATAATGGGCATTAAACTTATTTTCTACATATAATTTTTCATAAACGCTTGCGCCCTTTTCATATTCTCCTTTTCTAAAATAATCATAGGCAAGTTGTTGCTCTTGCGCCCATAAATTCATTGGGAGTAGGAATAAAAAAAAGAAAATTATTTTTCGCATTATATGTTGATATTACAGTTCAAATATAGGTAACAAACTGTTAAAAATTTTATAAAATTGAGACTATTTGGCGATGTTGATGTAACATTTTGGCATGGAAATTGTCTATAGGATATAAACGAACTAATAATAGAATTATGGAACGAGCATGCTAAAAGTTTTATCATCCAATGGAATGATTAATAGCGAATAGTATGTGACTTTTAAAAAATAATAAAAATTAAACAGATGAAAGATCTAATAAAACAATACGAAAGTGCTAAAAAGAAAGCAACTACTTTTATGAAAAACGGTCAATTGAACGCTTATTTTGAAGCATTATTAGAAATGAATAAATACAAAAGATTAATGGTTGCTGTTGTAGCAAACTAATCTATCATTTCAAACCCACAATAAGGCACCAATACTTTAGGAATTTTAATTCCTTCAGGAGTCTGGCAGTTCTCAAGCAATCCTGCAAGAACTCTAGGTAATGCAAGCGAACTTCCGTTTAATGTATGTGCCAATTCACTTTTCCCTTGACTATTTTTAAAACGTAGTTTTAAACGGTTGGCTTGGAATGCTTCAAAATTAGAAACTGAACTTATTTCTAACCAACGATCTTGCGCTGTAGAAAACACTTCAAAGTCAAATGTCAACGCAGCAGTAAATCCTAAATCACCTCCACATAATCGTAAGATGCGATACGGCAACTCCAATTCTTGTAAGATCTCTTTTATATGATCAACCATTCCGTCTAGTGCTTGGTAAGAATCAGAAGGATGTTCGATACGTACAATTTCTACTTTGTCAAATTGATGTAAGCGATTCAATCCTCTTACATGCGCTCCATAACTTCCTGCTTCACGACGAAAACAAGGCGTATAGGCAGTATTAGTAATAGGAAAATCAGACTCTTTCACGATTACATCACGATAGATATTGGTTACTGGAACTTCAGCCGTAGGAATTAAATATAGATTGTCAATTCCCGCATGGTACATCTGCCCTTCTTTATCTGGCAATTGTCCTGTACCTTTTCCCGACTCTTCGTTTACAAGATGTGGAACTTGAAGTTCTGTATATCCTGCAGCAGTATTTTTATCAAGAAAATAATTGATTAAAGCACGTTGTAATCTAGCACCTTTTCCTTTGTAAACCGGAAATCCAGCACCAGTAATTTTATTTCCAAGTTCGAAATCTATAATGTCATATTTCTTTGCCAGTTCCCAATGAGGAATTGCACCTTTATGTAATGTTGGGATTGTACCTTCTTCGAATATTTTTTCGTTATCATCTTCACTGTTTCCAGATGGAACTGAAGGATGTGGAACGTTGGGTATTTGATATAAAAGTTCTTGTAAGTCAGTTGATAATTGACCTAGTTTTTCGGTTAATTCTTTTGACTGTTCTTTTAATTGGCTAGTTTTTTCTTTTAAAATAGTTGCTTTTTGAGTTTCTCCATTTTTAAAAAGCATTCCTATTTCTTTAGACAATTTATTAGATTCTGCTAAGATATTGTCAAGTTGTGTCTGTGTTGCTTTACGATTCTCGTCAGTAGATAATACGTTGTTTAAAACAGTTTCAGCATTTGCAAAATTACGTTTTGCCAATCCTTTTAAAACTATTTCTTGATTCTCTCTAATAAATGCTACTTGTAACATACCTTTTGAATTTGTCTTTTATAAAAGCGCAAATTTATGAAATAGAAGTTATTTAATCGAGGATAAACGTTTCATTTATTCTAGTAACTATCTGCGGAACTTCCTCAACACTACTTTCAAATTGAATATTATACGTTTTAGCATCTATTTTTTTTACAAATAAATTCCCGTTATTAATCTTATAAAAACCAGTCTGACCTTTACAATAACAGATTCTATTGTACATAAATTTCACCTTGCTGAGTTCTTTTCCTTTTATGTTTATGTCTGAAAAATTAGAGTCTAACTCTGCATAAACTTCTTCTATATAGTGAGCATCCATAACACCTTGAGGAACATTCTTCTTGTAAGAAAACTTAAACACGAGATTTTCACCTTCTTTAACCGACACATACAATTTACCTAAAGCGCCTTTTTTTTGGTCTAATGAACTATTAGGAATCAATTCAATAGAACAGACTCCATTGTCAGGACAATAACTAGAAGAGTTGAATTCTTGTTTTTCTGTAATCAAGTTTGACTGCTTTGCTTTGCAACTGAATACTAAAACACATAAAAAAAGTGACACGAAAAATTTCATATCCAAATATAAGGATTTAACTAAACTCGGTTGAAATAATATTTTTAATCATAATTTCATCTTCTACTAATTGATTCTTTAAGGCATCAATTGACTCAAATTTTTCTTCATCACGGATAAACTTCAGAAGTTCAATCTGAATATTTTCTTCATAAATATTTTTATCAAAATTAAAGAAATGCACTTCGATTGTTTGTTGTTTTCCATCAATAGTCGGTCGATTTCCAATATTCAACATCCCAAAATATGCTACACTTAAGATTATAGACTTTACAATATAAACACCATTTTTCGGAATCAGTTTATAATCTTGCTCAATATGGATATTGGCTGTAGGGAAATTAATTTTAGAGCCGAGATTGTTTCCGGCAACTACTTTTCCAGATAGCATAAAATTATAGTCAAGATATTTATTTGCTCTTTCAATATCACCATCTATCAATGCAGTTCGTATTTTGCTAGAACTTACAGAAATATCGTTAATATTCTGTGCTGGGATTTCTTCTACTTCAAAGTCGAACATCCCTCCATATTCCAGAAGTTGTTCGAAATTCCCCTCTCTGTTTTTGCCAAAATGATGATCGTAACCAATAATTAATTTTGAAATATTTAATTTATGAACTAAAATGTCTCTAACAAACTCTAGCGCTGTAAGTCTTGAGAATTCACGATTAAAAGGATGAATAATCAACTCTTCTAGCCCTATTTTTTCTAATAAATTTATTTTTTCATCAATTGTATTGATCAGTTTGATGTTACTGTCTTTTTGAAGAACCATTCTCGGGTGTGGGAAAAAAGTCAACAATACTGATGTTTCATTTTTACTTTTAGAAGCGTTTAAAAGTTGAGAGATGATTTTTTGATGACCTATATGTACACCATCAAAAGTACCAATAGTAACAATTGTTTTTTTAGTTGATGAAAATTGAGAATAATCGTGTGTTACTTTCACTCAGGAATATATATTTAAATAATCACAAATTTAGCCATTTATTGGGATAGATAAATCAAGGAGAGAACTATTTTTTAGATTAGAGAGCTATTTTTTAGATTAAATGCGAATTAAAGTTTAAATTTGATAAAAAATTCTAATTTTTTAATTTAAAAAACCCCCAAATGAAAAAAAATTACAAGTCCTTGTTAAGTATACTTTTTTTTGTATACTTTTTTGCATCTTTATCTTATTCGCAGAATAAAAAAGCAATATGGAATAAAGTCTCTGAAAAAGAATTGAATAGAGAAAGTTTGATGTCCAAATCAGTCTCTAAAAAAGCGAAATATTATTCATTAGATATTAATGAATTAAAAACAAAATTAAAAACGGCACCTAAAAGAAGTGCAAACAACCAAGTTTCTCAACTAGTTGTTGATTTTCCAGATGAAAATGGGAAGATGAATCAATATCGTATTAAGGAAGCATCAATAATGGCTCCTGAACTTCAAAGTAAATATCCAGAATTACAGTCATTTGTTGGGCGAAATATTAATAAACCGGAATCTACAATAAGATTTAGCATTACTCCTAGAGGATTGAATGCTATGATATTTTCGTCAACAAACGGGACGCAATATATTGATCCATCTGTAAAGGATAGAAATATTCACACCTTCTATTCGAAAAGAGATTTATCAAGTCCATTAGAAAAATTTGAATGTGGATTTGAACAAGAAAATACTATAACTAATAAAACAAATGCTCAAAAAAGGGTCATAAATGCTAATGATGGGAAGATGCGAACGTTCAGATTAGCGCTTGCCACTACAATTGAGTATTCTGCATTTCATATTGCTGCGGCTGAGGCTGCATGTGGATGCACACTTACAACGGTAGCGGATAAAAAAGCGGCTGTTATGACAGAACTAGTTGTGGCTATGACCAGAGTAAACTTTATTTATGAAAGAGATCTTTCACTTACAATGGAATTAATCGGAAATAATGATGATGTAATTTTTGTAGAAGGAGGAGATCCTGAATTTTATGATAATGAAATTCCAAGCGATATGTTGAATCAAAACAAGAATGCTATGGACTTCATTATTGGAAATGGCAATTTTGATATAGGACACGTCTTTAGTACAGGAGCAGGAGGAGCAGCAATTCTCAATTCTGCCTGTGATCTTGGTAATAAAGCTAAGGGAGTTACTGGACTAGGGTCACCTGTTGGAGATCCTTTTTATGTTGATTATGTAGCTCATGAAATGGGGCATCAATTTGGCGCTCTACATACATTTAATAGCGATTCACAAGATTGTGGACCTGACAGGTTTTCTGACAATGCTTACGAACCTGGAAGTGGATCTACAATAATGGCTTATGCAGGAATCTGTACGCCTGATAATATTCAAACAAATGGTGATGCTTATTTTCATCAAAATAGTTTGGAATTGATGTGGAATAATATTACTTCTATTGATGGAAGTGACTGTGCTATTGAAACTGCTACTGGAAATAGTGCACCTACTGCTGAAGCAGGAGATGCGTTTACAATTCCAGGATTGACACCTTATAAATTAACAGGTTCTTCAACAGATGTGGACGGAACTTCGGCACATACTTTTACTTGGGAACAATATGATTTGGGATCTGCTGGATTGCCAATGGAAACAAATGTTACAGGGCCATTGGTGAGATCATATGAAGGAACAAATGATCCTTCTAGAACTATTCCAAATTTAACCGACGTTTTAAGTAATGGAGGGGTTTCAACGACATGGGAAAAATTAGCCTCAGTAGATAGAGCCATTAATTATCAATTGACAGTTCGCGATAATGATATCAATGGAGGTCAGACAGCAACAGATAATGTGACGATTACTGTTGATGGAGGTTCTGGACCCTTCAAAGTTTCTTCTCAAAATACAACAGGAATAGTATGGAATAATGGAACTACAGAAGAAATTACTTGGGATGTTGCAGGTACTGACCAGGCACCAGTAAGCACTTCGCTTGTTAATATTTTACTTTCTCTTGATGGAGGTTTAACATATACTGAATTGGTGGGCAACACTCCTAATGATGGCTCTGAAAGTATAACTGTTCCGTCTACTCCAGCAGCTTATTGTAGGATAATGATTCAACCAGTAGATAATATTTATTTTGCGATTAACTCTGAAGATTTTGCAATTGATTATGAAGTTTTAACAACTTGTGTAACATATAGTTCATTATCAGATTTAAACCTTGCAATACCAGATGATAATCCAGGAAATCCGTTAGTTAATTCATTGAATTTTCCGGATTCTAATACAATTGATTATATAAGTGTAAGTGTAGGCGTTGATCATACTTGGGTAGGTGATTTAAAAATTCAGATACAGGATCCAAATGGAAGTACCCTTGCGAAATTATGGGATATGAATTGTAATGATCAAGATAATCTTGATATAATATTTAAAGATGGTAATTCAAGTGTTGTATGTGCAGAACCTACTACAGGAAATTACAGTCCAACTACACCTTTAAGTGTTTTTTCCGGGCTAAATTCTTCTGGAGATTGGAATATTTCGATTTCAGATACTGGAGTTGGTGATACGGGAACTTTAGATTATTGGAGCATTGAAGTATGTTCAACGGTGGTGACTAATGTTTTAAATGTAGAAGAAGAAGTATTCGAAGGATTTAAAATTTTCCCGAACCCTTCTAATGGAGCCGTGAATATTTCATTATTTACAGATCAACAAGACGAAGTAAATGTTGGCTTATATGATGTAACCGGAAGATTGATAAGAAGTCAAAAATTTGCTAGTATAAATCAAAATTTCAATGAACAATTTAGTTATGGAATTATTTCTGAGGGAGTTTACATTTTAAGAGTTTCTCAAGGAAATAAAATTATTTCTAAAATAATTGCAGTAAATTAGAGCTGAAATTATTTCTAAAATAAGGTGATAAAAAAGTTTAAGCTATATAGTTTAAACTTTTTTTTATTTATACATTAGATTCTTATCCGAAAAAAATTGTATTTTGCAGCGTTGATAACTAATACATTTTTATATTATGAGAAAATTAATATGTGTCTTTGCAGTTTTATTTTCAACTGTTTTAATAGCGCAAACTACAGTAACTGGAACAGTTACAGATGAACAGTCAGGGCAACCCATTCCTGGTGTAAATGTTAAGGTTGAAGGAAAATCCTTAGGAACTTCGGCCGATTTTGATGGAAACTTTACTTTGGAAGTGTCTGAGAATCCTCCTTTTAAGTTGGAGATTTCTATTATAGGGTATTCTCCCACCAGTGTAGATGTAACAAGTGATAATCAAGTTGTGACAGTTTCTTTATCTGAACTAGCGACATCTCTAGATGAGATTGTAATTTCAGCTTCTAGAACACCAGAGCGTATTATGGAGTCTCCTGTTACAATTGAAAGAATGGATGTGAGAGCTATTAAAAACTCTTCTTCACCTACTTTTTATGATGGTTTAGAAAATTTAAAAGGGGTAGATGTTAATGCAAATAGTTTAACTAACAAGAGTGTAAACACTAGAGGTTTTGCAACTTTTGCTAATACACGTTTTATGCAATTGGTTGATGGAATGGATAATTCTTCACCAGCATTAAATTTTGCATTAGGAAATTTATTGGGAATGAATGAACTAGACGTTAATACGATTGAAGTATTACCTGGAGCATCTTCTGCTTTATACGGAGCAAATGCATTCAATGGAATGTTATTCATGACTAGTAAAAACCCATTTGATCACCAAGGAATTAGTGTTTACGGAAAAACAGGGATTACTTCTTCTGAAAATGCGGGGGATAACAATTTTGTTGACGTAGGAATAAGAGCAGCGTATGCTTTTAGTGAAAAGTTTGCTGCGAAAGCATCTTTTTCATTCTTGAATGGTACTGAATGGTATGCAACAGACTATAATCAATATTTAGATAATGGTGCTGGGAACGCAGATTCTATTGTGCCAGTTGCCGCAGGTCAAACAGCGTTTGATCAATTAAATATGTATGGTGATGAGGTTACTCAAGAATTACCCTTTAATGCGCTTGCAGTAGGAAATGGGTTTTCACAAGCGCAAGCAGATGCATTAGGATTAAAAACTGAGACTGTTGGTAGAACAGGTTATGAAGAACAATACTTAACGGATTATGAGGCTGAAAGTATAAAAACGGATATTTCTTTAAACTATCGTCCTAATGGAGATGATCTAGAGATAATTTGGAATTCAAAATTTGGAAATGGAAACACTATTTACCAAGGAGCGAATAGATATAGTATTAAGAATTTCAGTATGGAGCAACACAAATTAGAAATCAGAAATGACAACTTTTTTGTAAGAGCCTATACGACTCAAGAAGATGCTGGAGACTCATACGATATGAGGTTTACAGGGATAAATATGAATGTCGAAACTGCTGTAGCATGGTATGGAGTATATGTTCCTACTTATTTAGGTGCTATTTCTGGGCAAGTTCCAGGAGTACCTGGAGGCGATAGTGCAACTGCTCATGCAGTAGCTCGTCAAAATGCGGATAATTTAGCAACACCTCAGCCGGGATCACCAGAGTTTATTGCTTTATTTGATAAAATTTCTACGGATCCTGATTTAATATCTGGATCTAAATTTCAAGATCAGACAAAATTGTATCATGCAGAAGGGAACTATAACTTCGGTCATTTACTAGACTGGGCAGAAATTCAAGTAGGTGGATCATGGAGAGAATATTCATTAAATTCTTCTGGAACAATATTTACTGATTATGATGGGCCTATAGACTATGATGAATACGGAGCATATATGCAATTGCAAAAGAAATTTGCAGATGATAGATTGAAGTTTACAGGTTCTATAAGATATGATAAAGCTCAGAACTTTGATGGTAATGTATCTCCAAGAGTTTCATTTGCTTATAGTGCAGGTGAAGATAGAAATCACAATTTCAGAGCTGCTTTTCAGACTGGATTTAGAAACCCAACTACTCAAGATCAATATATTGGACTATCTACTGCAGGAGGAACATTAGTAGGTTCTGCACCAGATAACTTAGATAGATACACAACTGCACCATTATCAGTGAGTGCTACTGGACAGTTTATTGTAAATAACCTTACTGCTGGTTCTATTGGATCAAGTATAACTTTGACAGGTAGAGATGCATATGAGAATGCTTTTTCTGCAAGTTCTATTGATAATGGAACTTACCAAAAAGCAACATTTGCTTTAGTACAACCAGAACAAGTTACGGCTTTTGAAGTGGGGTATAGAGGTGTTTTAGGGAAGGTAGTTGTTGATTTTAGCACATACTATAATCAATACGAAGATTTTATTGGACAAAAAAATGTTGCAGTTCCTTACTATGGAAATCCAGATTTATCTGATACGGTACCAGTTGGTCCAGGTGGGTCACCTGTGCCATTAGCATTGGCTGCTTTAGGAAATGGTGATTATGAAGGATTCCAAGTATATACGAATTCAGAAGTAGATGTAACGTCTTACGGTGCAGGATTGGGGTTGACTACTAAAGTGTTTAACGGTTACAATCTTGGATTTAATTATACATGGTCTAAGTTTGATTTCGATCAAACTCAAGATTCAGATTTTGAAGCAGGATTTAATACACCTGAACATAAAGTTAAACTTGCTTTTGGTAACCCAAATGCATTTGAAAACTTTGGATTTAATATAAATGCTCGTTGGAGTGATGAGTACTTATGGGAATCTACATTTGCTGATGCAATAATAGATTCTAGAACAGTAATAGATGCTCAAATCAGTTATTCAATTCCAAAATGGAAATCAACTTTTAAAGTTGGTGGAGCTAATCTTGGAGGTCAGGAATATTTATCTGCTCCAGGAAATGGTTTAATCGGTTCTCAATATTTCGCATCTTGGACTATTAACCCTTAATAAAGCACACTTAATTTAAGTTATTTATATCATAAATTCCTCTTTTCAAAATCTTTGAAAAGAGGAATTTTTTTATGCGTAAAAAATATTTAAAATAGATTTATTTTTAAATTAAAACTCATATCTTTGCACCTTGAAAACCGAGAGTAATCTCAATACGTTAAAAGCTAATATTAAAGAGTTAAGTCAATGGCTAAAATTACAGGTAAAGTAGCACAAATTATAGGTCCAGTTATCGATGTAGAGTTTGCATCAGGTTCTGAACTTCCACAGATTTACGATTCATTAGAAATCATTAAAAAAGACGGTTCAATACTTGTATTGGAAGTGCAATCTCATGTTGGAGAAAATACAGTTCGTACAATTTCAATGGATTCAACAGATGGTTTAAGTAGAGGTGTAGAAGCAGTATCAACTGGAGCGCCAATTCAAATGCCAATCGGTAAAGATATTTACGGAAGACTTTTTAATGTAATTGGTGATGCAATTGATGGATTAGGAGATTTACCTAAAGCAGGTAAAGATGGACTTCCTATTCACCGTCAAGCACCAAAATTTGAAGACTTAACGACTTCAACAGAGGTTTTATTTACAGGAATTAAAGTGATTGATTTAATTGAGCCTTATGCAAAAGGTGGAAAGATTGGATTATTTGGTGGAGCAGGAGTAGGTAAAACAGTATTGATTCAAGAATTAATTAACAATATAGCAAAAGGTCACGGTGGATTATCTGTATTCGCAGGTGTAGGAGAAAGAACTCGTGAAGGAAATGATCTTTTAAGAGAGATGCTAGAGTCAGGAATTATCAAGTATGGTGATGATTTTATGCACTCTATGGAAGATGGAGGATGGGATTTATCTAAAGTTGATAAAAAAGGAATGAGAGACTCAAAAGCAACATTTGTTTTTGGACAAATGAATGAGCCACCTGGAGCACGTGCACGTGTTGCATTATCTGGGTTATCAATTGCTGAGTATTTCCGTGATGGAGCAGGAGAAGGTCAAGGAAAAGATGTGCTTTTCTTTGTTGATAATATCTTCCGTTTTACACAAGCAGGATCTGAGGTATCTGCACTACTAGGACGTATGCCTTCAGCGGTAGGTTACCAGCCAACACTAGCAACTGAAATGGGTGCAATGCAAGAACGTATTACATCTACTAAGAATGGTTCTATTACATCTGTACAAGCGGTTTATGTGCCTGCAGATGATTTAACGGATCCAGCGCCAGCAACAACGTTTGCGCACTTAGATGCAACAACAGTATTATCTCGTAAGATTGCAGAATTAGGAATTTACCCTGCAGTAGATCCATTGGATTCTACTTCAAGAATTTTAACGGCTGATATCTTAGGTGATGAGCACTATAATACTGCTCAAAATGTAAAAGAATTATTACAGCGTTATAAAGAATTACAAGATATTATTGCGATTCTAGGTATGGAAGAATTATCTGAAGAAGATAAATTGTACGTTCACCGTGCAAGACGTGTACAACGTTTCTTATCTCAACCTTTCCATGTTGCTGAGCAATTTACTGGAATACCAGGAGTATTAGTAGATATTAAAGACACTATCAAAGGGTTTAATATGATTATGGATGGGGAGTTAGATAAATATCCAGAAGCAGCATTCAACTTAAGAGGATCGATTCAAGATGCAATTGATGCTGGTGAGAAAATGTTGTCAGAAGCGTAAAACTAATTTTGAGTTTTAAGTTTTAAGTTATGAATTAACTAAAGACTAAAGACTAGAGGCTAAAGACTATAAAAGTATGTTATTAGAAATCGTAACACCAGAAGCAGTTATATTTAATTCTAATGTAGATTCTGTTTCAGTACCAGGAATAAATGGTGAGTTTCAGATGTTGAACAATCACGCGCCTATAGTTTCTTTATTGGCAAATGGAACCATTAAAATTAACGGTAGCGCTATCGTTATTGATGAAGATTTTCAAGATAAATTTACTAAAGTTGATGAAGTATATACTTTATCTATTGCTGGTGGAACCATTGAAATGAGAGATAACAGAGTAATTATCTTAGCAGATTAAGATGTATTATTTTCTATAAAATTTAAAACTCCAAGTATTTCTACTTGGAGTTTTTTTATGCCCAATCCCAAACAACGATTTCCCAATCTTGATTATTGGCGTAATATGTGTGTAATTGTTTAAACCCAACAGCATAGTGAGCGTCTATAGATCTTTTATTACTACTGTCTATTTCTGTAATCAGTAAGTCATATTGTTGATGTAATTCTTGCCTCATAAAAGCATACATACCTCTAAAAACTCCTTTTTTTCGAAATTCCTTATCAACACATATTTGTCCCATAATTAGATAAGAACTTTGATTTTCTATATGTTTTTCAATTTCTTGAAACATAGGTTTTAAGACTTCAATTTTTTCTTGTAATTCTTTTACCATTGAGAGTGCATACCCAATAACTTTATGATTATGAATTGCAATAATATGTTGGCACTTTTCATTCATTGATTTTAAGATATCAAAATCATGCTGAACAGTTACAAAGCCTTCTTTTGTTTTTTCTTCTTCGGAGATGGAGGAAGAAAAATTCGCCTGTTGAAGTTTTAATATTTGTAGTAATTCCTCGTCGGTTTTTGCTCTTTTATAGGTAATCATTTTAAAATTTACTTCGTATTGCTAGACACTTTTAATCACATTGGTTACTACTCCCCAAATCAAAAAGTCGTTTTCTTCTGTAATTTCTATAATCGGATAATCGGGATTTTCAGGTTTCAACCATACTTTGGTCCCATCAACACGCAATCTTTTAACGGTAAACTCACCATCTATAAAACAGACAGCAATTTTATTATTTATAGGTTCTAAGCTTCTATCAATGACTAGTAAATCTTTATCATTAATCCCCGCATCAATCATAGATTGTCCACTCACACGTGCAAAAAATGTTGCTTCTTGGTTTTTAATAAGTATCTTATCTAAACTAACACGTTCTTGAACAAAATCTTCTGCAGGAGATGGAAAACCTGCTGAGATACCAATATCGACAAAAGCTGCTCCAGAATTTTCATGAACTTCTGAAGAGAAAAATGTTAGGGTTTGTGAGTTTGTCATCATTATTTTACGATTAAAAGTTCATTGATCTGTGTTGTATATCTTGGTGATAAATGTTCTTGACGCATTTTCCAAGTACGCTCTAAATCTTGATTTCCTAGTTTAATTTTATAATCACCTAATTTACTATTTAAATTGTCAATAGCCTTCATTAAGCGTGTGTGTTTTGGATTTTGAGCCTCAAAAAAGTTTAATTGGTGATTGTCTGTAGGGACTAAACCTGTTACAATTATTCCTGCGCGCTTATATTTTATTCCTTTTTTAAAAATAGAAGCCACCGCCTTTACAGCATATTTAGAAATGATTAATGAGGAATTTGTTGGGTATGGCAATGCAATATGAATAGATTCTCGATGTTGTTCCATGTCTTTTTTATGTCTATCACTGCTCAGTAATACAATGATAAAATTACAAGAAGATTCTTGCTTTCTTAGTTTTTCTGCACAATTCACAGCAAATGTTGAGATGCGTTCTTTGATATTATCTATGTCAGAATAAGTAGTTTCAAAACTTCGTGTCGTCGCAATTGATTTTTTTGATTTTGTAGTGTCTTCAAGTTTTAGTGTAGGCTTCCCTTCTAAATCTTTTTTAAGTTTCAATTCAGTAATAGAAAAGTTTTTTAAAACCCAAGTATCTGAAAGCAATGAAAAATCATAAGCAGTTGTAACACCTTGAGATTTTAAACGGAGAGACAAGCGTCTTCCAATTCCCCAAACCGATTCAATTTTAGTCCATTTTAATGCTTTTATACGCTGCTTATCTGTACGGATTATAAACACATTATTTGTCTCTCTTGGAAACTTTCTAGCAATTTTATTTGCAACTTTTGACAATGCCTTGGTTGGAGCGATGCCTACACTTGTTGGTATTCCAGTCCATTTAAGTATACGTTTCTGTATTTTTTCTCCATACGATTGCATGTCATAATTATCAAACCCTTTGAACTCTAAAAACGCCTCATCAATACTATAAGGTTCAACATCTGGAGTAAACTGTTTTAAAATAGAAATGACACGATCACTCATATCTCCATATAGTGGATAATTAGAAGAAAAGACAGTAACATCGTTGGCCTTAAAAAAGGATTTATACTTAAATGCAGGCGCTCCCATAGGTAATCCAATTGCTTTTGCTTCATCACTACGCGCAATTACACAACCATCATTATTAGATAATATGGCGATAGGTTTATTACGCAATTGCGGCTTAAAAACACGCTCACAGGATGCGTAAAAATTATTACAATCTACAAGGGCAAACATGTTAGTAAAGGTAAATGAAAATCAATTAATCTTCAGCATATTCTAAAATATCTGAAGGCTGACAGTCCAATGCTTTACAGACAGCCTCTAACGTTGAAAAACGAATAGCTTTTGCTTTTCCAGATTTTAAAATTGAGAGATTGGCAGTGGTAATACCAACAATTTCTGCTAAGTCTTTACTTTTCATTTTGCGTTTGGCCAACATTACATCAAGATTTACGATTATAGCCATATTGAGGGGATATATAGTTGATCAAAAAATAGATACTTTATTGTAAGCACTTTTTAATTTTTTGATTACAAGTTCTATTTCTTCTTCATTTAAGTGACCAAAACCAAAACGAATAGCACAGGTGTTTTTATCCTGATAGAGAATAGTTTTTGGTAGAAATAAATCGTTTTTTTTCGCCTCCTCGGCTAGTTTTACTAAAGATATTTTAACTTGAAATTGTAACCAAATAGCCAATCCACCAGAAGGTGTTTTCCATTGTGCTATTTCTGAAAAAAATTTAGTAAGTAGTTTGCATAAACAATCTCTTCTTTGTTTATAGGTGACAACATTTTTTTTCATGAGGCGATAAATTTCACCTTCATTAATTAATTCCGACAGCATTTGTTCTTGAATTAAATCACCTTGTCTGTCTAGCAATTGTAAATAATTATTTGCTTCCGAGATTAGATTTTCTGGTGCTACCACAAATCCTGTTTGAAAACTTGGAAATAAAGATTGGCCAAGTTTTCCTAAATAAATAACCATTCCATTGGCGTCTGAACTAGCCATTGGTAACATTGCAGAACCATCAAACTGAAAATCGTAATCGTAATCATCTTCAATAATTGCAAATCCGTATTCTTTAGCAAGTTGTAACAAATCCAAACGACGTCCTGCACTTAAAGTTACTAGTGTTGGATAATCTCTGTGAGCACATATATAGATACATCGAATACTTCCTTTTACAAAATGCTTTTTTATGTATTCAATATTTAAACCTTCATTATCTACAGGAATTGTTTTTATGGTTGCACCTGTTTGCTGAAAAATTATATTAGCAGCATAATTACTTAAATGCCCTACTAATACTAAGTCGTTTTGTTTTATCAATAATTGCGAAACGATGTATAAACTCATTTCTGTACTACGCGTACTTATAAGTTTATTTGGACTTATATGAAAACCTCTAGTTACATTTAAATAATTACATAGTTGCGTTTGAAATAAAGAATAGGAAGATTCGTTTGGTCTGTTCCATTTTTTTATCAACGTTTTTCTTTTCATGGCAGCGCTGTACCATCTATTGAATTGATGCACTGGATGCAAGCGTAAATCTGGTTTTCCTTCGTTAATGGTATACGTTGAGTTTGTTAACTGAACAGTAGATGCTAAATGAAAAGATTCTTGAAAAGGAAATCCTGCTGTTTTAGCATAGGTATACGCTTCATTTATTTTTTGTGAAGGGGCTTTTATTTTTGCTGTTTTTTGTTCTAGTTCTAAAACAAATGTGCCTTTATTTGGTATTATTTCTACCCAGCCTTGTGATGCCAACTCTTCGTAAATAGCAACGGCAGTATTTCTATGAATTTTTAATAATTGACCTAATACACGTGTTCCAGGCAGAACAGTCCCTTTGGTTAAATGTCTACGTTGTATCGCATTTATAATTTGTTGAGAAACTTGTATATATACAGGTTGAATTATAGATTTATCAAAATCAATTAGTTCTTTAAAAAGTATATGAACCGGACTATCTGTCATTTTAAAACTGGACTAGTTTAATCGTCCGGAAAGTTACGATTTTTGCAGTGTTATTAAAATAATAAGATATGAATATCAAAGTAAGAATAATAGGGTTACTGACCTTATTATTAACAAGTTACTCTTTTTCGCAGGAAAAAAAAATCGAACAATTAGATTCTGTAGTTATTACTTCAAGTAGAATTGACTTGCCATTCAAAGAAAATTCACGTACTATTTTTGTTATTTCTTCAGATGAAATTCAACAAAATGCAGCAACAAATGTTGCTGACCTACTGCAAAATGTTGCAGGTGTAGACATTAGGAGAAGAGGGACTGCGGGAAGCCAAGCAGATTTATACATTAGAGGAGGAGGTTTTGACCAAACGTTGCTATTAGTTGATGGTATAAAAATGGATGATTCGCAAACAGGACATCACACTATGAATGCAGCTTTGCCAATTGAAGTGATTGAACGAATAGAAATTATAAAAGGACCAGCAGCAAGAGTATTTGGGCAAAACGCATTTACTGGAGCCATAAACATCGTTACTAAAAACAAGTTGGAAAACACCGCTTCTGCCAATGTTGAGACAGGTTCTTTTGGTCAAATGAATGGTTCTGTAACGGTAGGAAAAGAGTTTGAAGATTCATCAATTATAGCACATGTTGGTGCGCTCACTTCAGATGGATATCGACCAAATTCCGATTATAAAAATTACAATTATTTCTTAAAGGGAATTTTCAATAAGAACAAGCAACCGATAGAAATGATTGCGACTTTTTTTGACAAGAAATTTGGTGCAGAAAATTTTTATACAACCAACGCTACGTTTCATGAATATGAAGAAACACAGAGTAGTTTAATCGGAATCTCTACCACTTTTAATACAGATAACTTTAAAATAAAACCTCGAGTTTATTGGAAAAGAGGTCAAGACATGTTTTTATTAAGAAGAGATGATCCAAGTTTTTATAGAAACCTTCATATTACCAATAAAATAGGTGTAGAAGTAAATGCTTCTTATACTTCTAATGTTGGGATTACAGGTTTTGGTTTGGATGTTTCTAGAGTTTCTATTAGTAGTAATAATTTAGGCGAAAGAGATAGAACGATGGCAAATTTATTTTTGGAACATCGTTTTAAAATCGGTGAAAATATTGATGTGACTCCAGGAGTTGCAGTCACCTATTTTTCTGATTTTAAATTTCATGCATTTCCAGGTTTAGATGTTGGTTTTAAATTGTCAGAAAATTTTAAAGCATATGGAAACTTAGGAATTACCTACAGAATACCAACGTATACAGATTTATTTTATAATGATCCAGTAACAGCCGGAAAAGAAGACTTAGAGCCAGAAGAAGCATTCGCACAAGAAATAGGTTTTAAATATAACAAAGCAAATTTTTCGGCAACAATTGCATTGTTTAACCGAAACTCTAAAAAACTAATTGATTATATACGACCAGATACAATTGAGAGTGTTTTTACAGCAACAAATATTGCTGAGGTAACTACAAAAGGATTTGAATTTGATGGAACGTATAGTTTTAAAGCAAAGAGTTTTAATCAAACACTAGTCTTCGGATATTCTTATTTAAGTGATGATATTTTAGACCAAAATAAAGATTTGTCTAGGTATTCATTAAACACCTTAAAACATCAGTTTATAACACGTTTCAGTTCTCAATTCTTTAAAAATGTACGACAAAATATTATTTATAAGCATGCAGAGCGTACAGTAGGAACAAGTTATAATGTGTGGGATGCTTCAGTAATAGTTGATATTAATAAATTCAGTTTTACAGTTACAGCAAGCAATATTTTTGATGCAGATTATATAGAATCTGGTTTTGTACCAATGCCTCCAAGTAACATCTTATTTGGGTTAAGGTATAGAGTAAAATAGGTGTTTTGTCATTTCTGCGAATGCAGTAATCCATAATATTTAAAGAAGTAATCTCAAACCAAATTTGGACTAGATTCCTGCCTTCGTAGATAAATCTTTAGATTCAGCGAAGTTAATAACAGTTTCGTTAAAACTTTACAGAATATAAAAACAACTCGAATTTTTCTTTTTGTTTTGTAACAAAACAACTTTTTTTGCTACATATAATTAGAAATAGTGATTGCTATGAAATCATAGTTTCTTCCTTATTGATAAAATAAAAGTAGAAATTGATGCAGAAGCACAAGCAGAAAATATTCGAAGAATTGCAAAAGGTGAAGCAGATGCAACCTTATTTAAAGCCCAGGCAGAAGCACAAGGTCTATATGAAGTATTAACCAAATAAGTCGCAGGTTTAGATCAAATAGTGAAAGCTACCGGAAATAATTCTAAAGATGCTGTTTTACTTTTAATTGTAGATAAATTACCTGAATTGGTAAAAACTCAAGCTGAAGCGATTAAAAATATTAGGATAGATAAAATAACTGTTTGGGGAAATGGTGGTGGAAGACATGGTAAATCACCAATATCTAATTTTATTTCAGGAATGTATAAAGCAGTTCCACCATTATAAGAAGTGTTTAATATGGCAGGAATGGATTTACCTGAATATTTAAAAGGGAAAGATGTTAAGAAAGAAGATGCTGTGGAGGTTAAAGAAGATAAGCCTAAGGGTAATTAAAGTTATTTTATATGATGACTCTCTATTAACAGCGAGAAACAATATCAGAGAATAAAAAAAGGGATTTATCATTTTGATAAATCCCTTTTTTAGTTAGTTATATTAGTTTATAACTGTCCTGTAAGCCATTTATAGACATCATTACCATTTGCGAATAATAGTAGTCCAATCAGTAAAATGAATCCAGCAACTTGTGCGTATTCTAAAAATTTATCACTCGGTTTTTTTCTAGTAATCATTTCCCATAATGTAAACACCACATGTCCTCCATCCAAGGCAGGAATAGGTAATAAATTCATAAAACCAAGCATCAACGATAAAAAGGCAGTGATACTCCAGAATGCTGGCCAACTCCATGTAGCAGGAAAAATATTTCCAATAGAAATAAATCCACCAAGACTTGAAGCGCCTTTGGAAGTGAAAACAAATTTAAATTGGACAACAATATCATGTAATTTCCAGTACGCCTCAGAGACACCCTTAGGAATACTCTCTCCAATTGTAAATTCACGATGACTCATCGTGATATAATCTTTATCAGTTAATTTAGGCTTAATCCCTATTTTTCCTTTTTCTCCAAGCGCAATATTTAAATCTAGCACTTCTCCATCTCTTTCTATTTTAATAATCGCTGACTCTTCAGAATTTTGAATTCCATAAGTTACATCTGACCAATAATTCACGGGAATTTCGTTAACCGCGATAATTTTATCAGTTTTTAACAATCCAGCCATAGCTGAAGTAGAACCTTCTGAAACAGAGTCTAAAACAAACGGAAATCGTGGCGTCATAGCATCCATTCCTACTGCTTGGAACAGTTCCATATCAATATCTTCAGGAAGTTGAATCAACTCAGAGGAACCATCTTGATGCTGAACATCAACACGTGTAACACCTCTTAATAAAAGCATTTGATTTATATCCAATGCGTTTTCAAGCAATTCGCCATTCACCTTTAAAAGTTTGTCTCCTTGCTGAAAACCATAATTCTCTAAGGTTTTAGAAACACCCATTCCGTACTTTACATCATCACTCTTTACATAGTTTTCTCCCCATACATTGAAGATCATAATATAAATTAAAAACCCTAAAATGAAATTTACAATCACTCCACCAAGCATGATAATCAATCGTTGCCATGCAGGTTTAGATCTGAATTCCCATGGTTGAGCAGGCTGTTTCATCTGCTCTGTATCCATACTTTCATCAATCATTCCTGATATTTTTACATATCCACCAAGTGGTAACCAACCTATTCCATACTCAGTTCCACCTTTGGTAAAACTAAATAATTTCTTTCCCCAAGCATCAAAAAACAAGTAGAATTTTTCTACTCTTGTTTTAAATAATTTTGCTGGTAAATAATGACCAAACTCGTGTAAAACAATTAGAAGTGATAAACTCAGTAAAAATTGTGATGCTTTTATTAATATTTCCATATAATTTGTCTTCTATACTTAAAATCTGACAAATGTACCATTTTAATAAGAGTTTTGAAACTGTAATTAGAAGTTGCTACTCTTTTTAACAAACTTTTATTAATGAATATCATTTTTACTCTGCTGATGTTGTAATTTTGTCAAAAATATATTCGAAATAATGAACTTCCGTTTTTTTAAAAAATCATTGCCATTAACAATTATAATGCTTGTTTTTTCGGTGTTTATGATCAGCGCAATCTATTCAATATTAAAGCCAGAAAAAAGATTGCCAGTTTTTAATCCCGTAGATGTAAACCCAAGATTGGTAGATCAATCGTTATTGCATATAAGCAGCAACCATAAAATTAGAGATTTTTCATTGATCAATCAAAATGGAAAAGTGATCACGCAAGAAGATTATAAAGATAAAATTTATGTTTCAGATTTTTTCTTCACAACTTGTCAGACTATTTGCCCAATAATGACGCACAATATGGCGAAAATTCAGAAAGAATTTAATGAAGACGATAGTGTGATGCTACTTTCACATTCTGTAACTCCAGAAATTGATAGTGTTACCGTCTTAAGAGATTATGCTGATAGAAAAGGTGTTGTTGATGTGAAATGGAATGTAACTACTGGTGATAAAAAGCATATTTATGAGTTGGCTAGGAAAAGTTATTTTGCAGTTGTTGATGAAGGTGATGGAGGAGTTCAAGATTTTATTCATACAGAAAATTTTATTTTGGTAGATAAGAAACGTCAGATTCGTGGCTATTATGATGGAACTCAGGATGAAGAGATGGATAGATTGATTACTGATATTAAAACCTTACAAAAAGAATATCTTAAGAACTAGCAATTCTGCTAATTAGAATGATTCTAATTTAGTATATTTGCCTTCTACTTAAAAAATACTTTTAAATGCACACGATTGCAACTTTGAAAAAAGGGGAAAAAGGAATTATTCAAGAGTTTGATATTGACGTAATTCCGTTAAAACTTATAGAAATGGGTTGCTTGCCTGGAAATATAGTTGAATTGGTTCAATATGCACCCTTTCACGACCCTCTTTATATCAATATTAATGATAGTTTTGTAGCCATTCGAAAAGAAACAGCTGTTCATATTTCAATTAAAAAAGTAAGTTAATCAGATTCAATTATGAGTATTGACATGCTAAAAGTTGCCTTAATTGGAAATCCTAATACCGGGAAAACATCTGTATTTAATCATCTTACTGGATTGAATCAGCAGGTAGGTAATTACCCTGGAATTACAGTTGAAAAAAAAATTGGGTACTGTAAACTTACAAGGCATCACAAGGCAAAAATTATTGATCTTCCCGGAACTTATAGTTTGAATGCATCATCTCTTGATGAAAGTATTGTGATTGAGTTGTTGATGAATAAGAATGATGAAGATTTTCCAGATGTTGCAATTGTAGTTTCCGATGTAGAAAACTTAAAGAGAAACCTACTTTTATTCACTCAGATTAAAGAATTAGAAATTCCTACAATACTAGTCATCAACATGTCTGATAGGATGAAAAGGAAAGGAATCTCAATTGATATTCCTGTTTTAGAAAAGGAATTAAACACCAAGATAGCCTTAGTGAGTTCTCGTACCAAAGATGGAATTGAAGGCATTAAAACCTTATTACAAGACTATAAAAATATTTCTTCAGATGCTTGTCTAGATACTTCAAAAATTGATGTTGAATATTTTGACAGGCTTAAAAAAGCATTTCCCAATCAATCATTATATAAGTTATGGTTGGTAATTACGCAAGATGTAAATTTTGGTAAGGTTGATAAAAAGCCAATGGAGGATGCAACGTCTTTTTCGTTTGCTACTAAAACCAATTCGGAATTAAAAAAGCTCCAGCAGAAAGAGACCATAGTTCGTTATAAGTTTATCAACGATACACTTAAAAAAGGATATTTAGTTGATAAATCTAAAGCTAGAGATCTACGAAGTATATTGGATAGGATATTAACTCACAAAGTATTCGGTTATGTGATTTTCTTTGGAATTTTATTATTGATATTTCAAGCAATTTTTGATTGGAGTAGCGTACCAATGGATTTTATTGACAGTTCATTTGCATCGCTTGGAGACTGGGTAAGAAATACGTTTCCAGCAGGAGTTTTTACCGATTTATTGGTAAATGGAATTATTGCAGGACTTGGTGGTATTGTGATATTTATTCCTCAGATAGCCTTCTTGTTTTTATTCATTTCAGTCTTAGAAGAAAGTGGTTATATGAGTCGTGTTGTGTTTTTAATGGATAGAATCATGAGGCGTTTCGGATTGAGCGGAAAAAGTATTGTGCCTCTTATTTCTGGTACTGCCTGTGCGATTCCAGCCATCATGGCAACAAGAAATATTGAGAGTTGGAAAGAAAGATTGATAACGATATTGGTGACACCTTTTACAACGTGTTCCGCGAGATTACCTGTGTATGCAATTTTAATTGCGTTGGTAATTCCAGATCAGCGTATACTAGGAGTTTTTAATGCGCAAGGATTGACATTGATGTTTTTATATCTGTTAGGTTTTGCAGCAGCGATTATTTCGGCATACATTTTAAATAAAGTTTTGAAGATTAAAAGCAAATCTTACTTTGTTATTGAAATGCCTAATTACAAGTTACCGATGTTTAAAAATGTATTTATTAATGTTTTTGAAAAGACAAAAGCGTTCCTTGTTGATGCAGGTAAAATAATTTTAGCAATTTCAATTGTATTGTGGTTTTTGGCTTCTTATGGTCCAGGAGAAAAATTCAATAATGCCGAAAATATAGTAAAGACAGAAGTTGTAAATCAGGAAATAAGCAGTCTAGAATTGGACGATAAGATTGCATCTTATAAATTAGAGCATTCTTATATTGGTATTGTTGGTAAAACGATTGAGCCAATAATAAGACCTTTAGGTTATGATTGGAAAATAGGTATTGCTTTAGTGACTTCATTTGCTGCACGAGAAGTATTTGTTGGGACTTTAGCAACAATTTATAGTGTAGGTAGTGCTGGTGAAGAAGAAGAAACAATCAAACAAAAAATGGCTGCTGAAGTTTATCCGAACGGCAAAAAAGTATTTACACTAGCAAGTGGAATATCACTCTTATTGTTTTATGCTTTTGCAATGCAGTGTATGGCAACATTAGCGATTGTAAAAAAAGAAACAAATAGTTGGAAATGGCCAATGATACAATTGTTTGGGATGACCGCAATTGCATATATTACGGCATTGATTTCTTTTCAACTTTTCAAATAAATTTGTAATTAAGAAAGAAAAATACGACTTATAGTTTATGATAAATACTCAAGAAATATTAGTTTACATTGCAGTTTTACTGGCTGTTTTTTTTCTTGTAAAAAAGTATTTTTATAAACCAAAAAAAACCACAAAATCTTGTGGAAATGATAGTTGTGGTTGTCATTAAGTTCTACCCTCTGAATAAAAAGAAATCATCTTTCATATGCTCAATTTGAGCATCTTCATTTGTGATAATATAATCAATTGCTTGAGTAGTAAATTTGTCTCCTTTATCAGTAAGTGAAATGATATCATTATCAATATGAATCATATTGTTTTTTAGTGCTAATTCCAACACAACCTTTGATCGCACTTTTTGCCAATTAATGTGTTCATTCAAATGATTTACATGACGTTCACTTTCTTCTGAGTGGTTTTTTAAATGTAGTAGAAACGTCAATAAAGACACTTCTATTCGTTGTTGTTTTTCTCTATACATCACCGAAACGAATCCTTTATTAGGAGCAAATAAATAAACAATTAAAAAGAGTAAACCAAGCATAGTGGTTATGGAACCTGAAATTGAAGCGTCCAGCCAATAAGCAAACCAATAACCGCTTATTGCGCCAAAAACCCCAAAACTTATGGCTAATAGCAGCATTTTCTTTAAGTCTGTTGTCAATAAATAGGCAGTTGCGGCAGGTGCAATCATCAATGCAACTACCAAAATAGCGCCAACAGCATCAAAAGCACCAACTGTTGTAACTGATGCAACAGACATTAATCCATAGTGAATAATTGCTGGTGAAAACCCTAAAGAAGCAGCAAGCCCTTTATCAAAAGTACTCACTTTTAGTTCTTTAAAAAAGGCTATTAATAAAGTAACGGTTATTAGTAATATAGTTCCAATAACCCAAAGTGATTTTGGGCCAAGATCTGCCTCTCCAATTAACAGCCTATCAAAAGGAGCGAAAGCTAATTCTCCTAACAAAACAGCATCTACATCGAGATGAACATCGTTGGCGTTTTTAGCAATTAATATCACACCAATACTAAATAATGCAGGAAAAACCAATCCAATGGCTGTATCTTCTTTTACCAATCCCGTTTTTTGAATATATTCTACAAGAATAACAGTTATAATTCCCGTTAATGCTGCCAATAAAATAAGTAAGGGAGAGTTTAAATCGTGTGTGATAAAAAATCCAATTACTATTCCAGGCAATATAGAATGACTTATAGCGTCACTTATCATAGCCATTTTACGGAGTACCAAAAAAGTTCCTGGGATTGCACAAGCGATAGCGACCACACTTGCGATAAGTTGTATTTCTATTTGAGCACTATTCATTATCTGTTTGATTATATAAATTAGAAGCTGTTTTAAATCCATCTTCAGTGAGACTCCACATATTTTCTTGAAGAATCACATAATTTTTATCAACTAATTTTTGAAGTGTTCCTTTGGTATATCCATGAAAATTATTTAAAATTTTAACAGCATGTGGATGTGTAATATCATCATGAGTTTCGGCAATATTATACATAAAGGATAATGTTTTATACAATTTTAAATCACGACGGTTTTTTATAAACCGAATTTGTTTAAACAAAAGCCCTCGACTTGGTGAAAATATAAACGAAAACATCACAAATACTGAAGCAACAAGCACAATAACTGGTCCTGTAGAAAGATTGTTTTGACTCGCGCTAATTGCTGTTCCAATAACACCAGAAAACGCTCCAAAAATTGCTGCTAAAACTACCATTACACTCAAACTATTTGTCCATTGTCGTGCAGCAGCAGCAGGAGCTAAAAGCATAGCGCTCATAAGAACTACACCAACGGTTTGAAGCCCAAGAACAATCGCTAGAACTATAAAAGTTGTAATTAAGATGTCGAGAAATTTAGTATTGAAACCAAGAGTTTTAGTGTAATCTTCATCGAATAATAATAATTTAAATTCTTTCCAAAAAAGGAGTAAAACAAATAAGCAAATTCCTGTTACAATAGCCATCAGCCAGACATCACTTTCAACCAATGTTGCAGCTTGTCCAAATAAATATTTATCTAATCCTGCTTGATTTGCATTTGGTTGTTTTTGGATAAATGTTAAGAGTAGCATCCCAAATCCAAAAAATAACGATAATATTAACCCTAAAGCTGTATCAGATTTTAAATGTGTTTTTGAAATAATTCCACGTATCCAAAATGTTCCAATAAGTCCACTAATTAATGCTCCTAATAATAAGGTGTTACTGTCTTTTGCTCCAGTAATTAGAAATGCAATTGCAATTCCAGGTAAAGCAGCATGTGAAATTGCATCACCTAATAAACTCTGTTTTCTGAGCACTGCAAAACTACCCAACATTCCTGTTACAGCACCTAGAGTTGCTGTTCCAATTGTGATGGTGCGTAGCGTGTAGTCACTGAAAACTAAAGAAAAATACTCTTGAATATCCATTATTTCTGAATACTTACTTTATAATTAATACCATAAGTTTTTGTCAAATTATCATCATTAAAGATGTCTTTTACAGGTCCTGTTGCAATCTTTTTTACATTTAAAAAGGTAACCCAGTCAAAATATTCAGGAACTGTTTGCAAATCGTGATGTACAACAATTACTGTTTTTCCAGCCTTTCGTAATTCTTTTAAAATATTAATAATTGCTATTTCAGTTGTTGCATCTACACCTTGAAATGGTTCGTCCATAAAATAGATGGATGCATTTTGCACCAATGCTCTAGCCAAGAATATACGTTGTTGTTGTCCTCCAGAAAGTTGGCTTATTTGCCTATTTTTAAAAGAAAGCATTCCTACTTTTTCAAGTGCTTCTAATGCGGCTTTTTTTTCTTTTTGCCTTGGACGTTTTATCCAACCCAAACTCCCATAAGTTCCCATCATTACAACATCTAAAGCCGTTGTTGGGAAATCCCAATCTACACTTCCTTTTTGTGGAACATAGGCAACTAAAGAACGTTGCTTTTCATAAGGCTTTCCATAAATACTGACACTACCTGCAATCGGATTTAAGATTCCTAAAATAGATTTTATCAATGTTGATTTTCCAGCACCATTAGGACCTACAATAGCCATCAATACACCTTCTGGAATTTCAAGATCAATATCCCAAAGTACAGGTTTGTAGTTATATGCTACAGTTAAATCATCTACTTTTACGGCTATTTTATTTCCCATTATTTAAGAGCGTTAACAATTGTATTCACGTTGTATTCAAACATTCCAATATACGTTCCTTCAATAGTTCCTGCATTTCCCAAAGCATCGGAAAATAAAGTTCCACCAATTTTTACATCATGACCTTTGGATTTTACAGCTGCTTCTAAAGCTTCTATTGTACGTTTAGGAACTGAACTTTCTACAAAGATGGCTTTCACTTTTTTTTCAATAATAAATGCTGCTAATTTTTGAACATCTTTAACTCCCGCTTCAGTTGCTGTTGACAACCCTTGTAGTCCTACAACTTCAAAACCGTAGTTTTTGCCAAAATAATTAAAAGCATCATGTGCAGTAACTAAGATTCTTTTTTCAACAGGAAGATCTTTAATAATTGCCCTCATATTATTTTCTAATGTGTCTAATTTTGCGAGATATTGCTTTTCGTTTTCAATAAAGTTCACAGTGTTTTTTGGATTTTTTTCAGATAGAATTTGAGTGACTTTTTTTGCGAATTGTTTAAAATATTCAATATTAAACCAAACGTGTGGATCGTAATTTGAAGCAAAGTAATCTGAACCAATTAAAGTGGTTTTATCTAATTCGTCTGCTAATGCTATAGGAGTTTTAGTAGCACTTCCCATTTTTTCAAAAACGTCAACAAGTTTTCCTTCAAGATGTAATCCGTTGTAAAAAATAACGTCAGCATTTACAAGTTTTGATACATCTCCTTCACTTGCTTTATATAAATGCGGATCTACTCCGCTTCCCATTAAACCTTGAATGTTTATGTGTTTTCCGCCAATATTTTTTACCAAATCGGTAATCATCGATGTTGTTGTGACAACATTAATATTGTCGTTCTCAGGAATGTCTTTTTTACACCCAAAAAGTGTCGTTGTTACTGCTATAATTAATAAATATTTTTTCATTTTTTAGTTTATGTCTTTTACAAATAAAATTTTTGCAACTTCTTCTGTGATTAATACTTTGTTTTTGTTCAGAATTACTTCTAAAGATTTATCAAATGGTTCTTTATACACCACTTTAATTGAATTGCCGATTGCAATTCCTTTATTGTTTAGATATTTTAAAAAATCATCTGAGGAATCTCTAACTCCAACAATAGAACTTTCTTGATTTATTTCAAGTTCAGAAAGTAATTTTTTAGTAAAAGTTAACATGTTTCCATCTTTATCTGGAATTGGATCCCCGTGAGGATCAACTGTTGGAAACTCTAGAAACGCATCTAAATGATCAATCAAAGTTTCAGACTTTACGTGTTCTAGTTGCTCAGCAATCTCATGTACTTCATCCCATCTATAAGATAAGTGTTTTACTAAAAAAACTTCCCATAATCTATGACTTCGAATAATCGAAATAGCGGTTTTTTTACCTACTTTAGATAATGTTACACCTTGATATTTTTTATAATCTACTAGATTTTTATCTGCCAATTTCCGTATCATATCGGTAACAGAAGATGGTTTTGTTACTAGTTTTCCTGCTAAATCATTGGTGCTTACAGCAGAGTTAGTTTTTTTAGAAAGACTAAAAATTGCCTTTAAATAATTCTCTTCAGTATAAGATAAGTTGTTTTTCACATTACAAATATACTAATAATTTCTATTTATTTAAAAATATTTTTAGATTAGTCTAAAAAATTAATATACATTTGTCAAAAATTTATAAATAGCATGAAATATTTAGCAACATTATTTTTAATATGTACAACAATTACTGTTTGTTCACAAAATATAATTACAGATAGACCAGATCAAACGGAAGCGTCTTCAACAGTTCCAAAAAACAGTTTCCAGATAGAAATGGGAATTCTTGCACAAACTTCAAGTAATAAAGCTGTTACTAATTTTGCAGGACCCTCTACATTAATTAGGTATGGAATTTCTGAAAAAGTTGAATTGCGTTTATTCAATCAATATGAATCTAATAAAATAGAATTAGAAGGCGGAAATATTAAAGCGAATGGTCTAGGTGATATAGAAATTGGAACAAAAATCCAATTGTTTAAAAAGGGAGGTGTAAACACAGAAATTGCATTTTTATCTCATGCTATCATTCCAACTTCAAAAGATGAATTGTCTAATAATAGTTTAGGGACTATAAATAAATTATCTATTTCTCATAGTATAAATGAACAGTTTGGTGTTGGATACAATATCGGTTATGATAATGTAAATAAAGTAAGTGCACTTACATATTCTATAGCAATTGGGTTTTCACTCTCAGAGAAATTTGGATTATATATCGAACCTTATGGTGCATTATCTGAAGGAAATCAGTTTGAAAGTAATTTCAATGCTGGAATTACGTATTTAGCAAAAAACAATTTACAGCTCGATGTTTCTTATGGTACAGGTTTAAACAATGATATGGAATATGTTTCCGCAGGTTTTAGTTGGAATATTCCACAGTTTTTGAAAACTAAAATTAACAAATAAAAATAAAGGATTAACTTATTTTCTCTTTCTTACTTATAAGATAAACACCTATCATAACAAATAGACAACTTAAAATTTTAATTAGATTTATATCTTGCTCGTATTCTTTTTGATTAAAAACAAATGCATAAATAGCAACCATAATAAAACTAATTGCAGGTTGTAGGTATACATAACTTCCAGCAACTGATGGAGCTACATGATTCAGTGCGTAAATATTAAATAAATAAGCAAAAAAGGTAGTTCCTAAAACAACAAAGCCAATAGTTAAATAAGTACTTGTTGCAAACGCTGAAAAATCTGTGTTTAGTAAATCTTGAATTCCAAATGGAAACATAAATAAAAATCCAAAAAGGAATATCCAACTAATGATTGTAATGGTGTTGTATTTCTTCATCAATGGTTTCACTAAAACAAGATATAGTCCGTAAGAAGCTGCATTAATAAAAATAAATAAGTTTCCTAAAAGCGAACTTGTTCCTCCCGATTTATTGCTATAAACTATCAGTATGATAGCGCCAATTGCACCAATAGCAATTCCTGCTAATTTATTTCTTGTTATTTTTTCATTCAACATAAAAAAACTATAAATCATAACTAATACAGGAAGAGAAGTCATGATGATTGAAGCATCAATAGGAGACGTTAAATTGAGACCATGAAAGAATAATAATTGATTTATAGCAATCCCAAAAACCCCACAAAAAATCAATCTTAAAAAGTCTTTTTTCTCTACTTTTTCTTTGATAAAAGATTTAAGTATCCAAAATAAAATCCCTGCACCTAAAATCCGTAGAAATATAAAAGCAGAAGGACCAATTTTATTAGGCATAATACCTTTGGCAATAATATAGTTAGCGCCATAAATAATATTTGCTCCAAGTAAGGCAAGATGTGCTTTATAAAGGTTTCTAGTCAAGTTTTTTTAGTTGTTTTATCAATTGTGAAAATACAAAAACCTTTTCATTAGATATATTTTTAATTCTAATATATAATGATCAAACCGTCTAAGATATTAATTGACACAAACACTTCACTATTTTCTATAGAAAGCGTAAATTTGCAACTTATTAAAAGAGTAAATAATGCAATACGATCATAAAGCGATAGAAGCCAATTGGCAAAAACATTGGGCAGAAAATCAAACATTTAAAGCCAGTAATACTTCTGAAAAACCGAAATATTACGTGTTGGATATGTTTCCATATCCTTCAGGAGCAGGATTACATGTTGGACATCCATTAGGATATATTGCTTCAGATATTTATGCGCGTTATAAGCGCCATAAAGGGTTCAATGTATTGCATCCTCAAGGCTATGATTCGTTTGGATTACCTGCTGAACAATATGCAATTCAGACAGGACAACATCCTGCGAAAACTACTGAAGAAAACATAAAAACATACAGAAGACAATTAGATAGAATTGGTTTTTCGTTTGATTGGTCAAGAGAAGTACGAACTTCTAATCCTGAATACTATAAATGGACACAATGGATCTTCATCCAATTGTTCAACTCATGGTATAATAAAGATTCTGACAAGGCAGAAGATATTTCTACGTTAGTTTCAACATTTGAAAAAGAAGGAAATAAGAAAGTTAATGCTGTGTGTGATGACGAGATTCAATCATTTACTGCATCGGCTTGGAAAAAGTTTTCGAAGAAAAAACAACAAGAAATAGTATTACATTATAGATTGACATTTTTGTCAGAAACTGAAGTGAATTGGTGTCCGGAATTAGGAACTGTTTTGGCTAATGATGAAATTGTCAGCGGAGTTTCAGAACGTGGAGGTCATCCTGTCGTTCGGAAGAAAATGACACAATGGTCTATGCGAATTTCTGCATATGCACAACGCTTATTAGATGGTTTAAATACGATTGATTGGCCACAACCGTTAAAAGATTCTCAGACGAACTGGATAGGGCGTTCTCAAGGAGCGATGGTTTCTTTTAAAGTTTTGCCAAATGAAATTTCAGAAGAAAGGGAAACAATTTCTTATAAAAAAATTGAAGAAATAAAGGCATTACGATTGAATTCACCTAAAATAACAAGTTTACTTTGGGATGTATTGAGAAAGAAAAAAGGTGCTGTAAAATTCAGGCAACAATATATTTTAGGTGATTTTATTACTGATTTTGTGTGCTTTAATAAAAAGACAATTGTAGAGTTTGCTGGAAAAGAAGACGAAGTTGAAAGAGCCAATTTCTTCGCAACGGAAGGATATACGGTTGTATATATTTCTAACGATGAGGTTCTTAAAAATATAGATACCGTTCTTTCTAAAATTAACAATGGAATTCAATTTCCAAAGATTGCCGAAATACAGAAAGTTGCCAAAAAAATTATTAAGAAGAAAGTAGAAAAAGTAGTTGAAAAGCATATTGATGTGTTTACGACACGTCCTGATACCATTTTTGGAGTGTCATTTATGACCTTGGCTCCTGAACATGAATTGGTATCACAGATTGTAACATACAAACAAAAAAAGGCTGTAAAGGCATATATTCATGCAACGGCTAAGCGTAGTGAACGCGATAGAATGGCAGATGTAAAGACCATTTCTGGGGTATTTACTGGCGCGTATGCAGAGCATCCATTTACTGGTGAAAAAGTCCAGATATGGATTGGAGATTATGTGTTGGCAAATTATGGAACAGGTGCTGTAATGGCTGTTCCTTGTGGAGATCAACGTGATTATGATTTTGCGAAACATTTTAATATTGAGATTCCTAATATTTTTGAAGGTATTGATATTTCTGAACAAGCACATGAAGGAAAAGAGGGGACTAAAATTTCCAATTCTGATTTCTTAAGCGGAATGCCTTATAAAAAAGCATTGAAAACGAGTATCTACGAATTAGAGAAACGTGGAATAGGATTTGGGAAAATAAACTACCGATTGCGTGATGCAGTTTTTTCTCGTCAGCGATATTGGGGAGAACCTTTTCCAGTATATTATAAAGACGGAATGCCACAAATGATTGATGTGAAGCATTTGCCAATTGCATTGCCAGTAGTAGAAAAATACCTACCGACTGAAGATGGGAAACCACCTTTAGGGAATGCAGAAGTTTGGGCTTGGGATTCTAAACAGCATAAAGTGGTTGAGAATAAATTAATTGATAATAAAACTGTTTTCCCACTTGAATTGAACACAATGCCCGGATGGGCGGGTAGTTCATGGTACTTTAACCGTTATATGGATTCTGGAAACTCAGAAGAATTTGCAAGTAAAGAAGCCTTAGACTATTGGCAAGATGTGGATTTATATATTGGTGGATCTGAACATGCAACAGGACATTTATTGTATTCTCGTTTTTGGCAAAAATTCTTATTTGATAAAGGGATTGTTCCTTTAGATGAGTTTGCAAAAAAACTGATCAATCAAGGAATGATTACTGGAACGAGTGCTTTTGTTTATAGAGAAGAAGAAACAAATAGATTTATATCACAAGGGTTAATTAAAGGTAAAAAAGTGCAGCCAATTCATTCAGATGTTTCATTTGTAAATGCTTCTGATGAATTAGATATAGGTGCATTTAAAAATTGGCGGCCAGAATATAAAGATGTAAAATTTGTTACTGAAGAAGACGGAACATTTAAAGTAGGTAGAGAAATAGAAAAAATGTCAAAGTCGAAGTATAATGTTGTGAGTCCAGATTCGATCTGTGAGGAATATGGTGCTGATGCTTTGCGACTATTTGAAATGTTCTTAGGCCCTCTAGAACAATCAAAACCTTGGAATACTTCTGGTATTACAGGAGTATCTTCTTTCTTAAAGAAACTATGGAAATTGTACCATTCAGGAGATGAAAGTGCATTTGTAATATCAAAAGATACAGCAACTTCAGAGGAGTTAAAAGTATTGCATAAAACAATCAAAAAAGTAGATGAAGACATTGCCAATTTCTCTTTCAATACGTCAGTAAGTTCATTTATGATTGCTGTAAATGAGTTGGGTACATTGAAATGTAACAAACGTCAAATTTTAGAACCGCTAGTGATTTTAATATCTCCATATGCTCCACATATCGCTGAAGAATTATGGAATAAACTAGGTTATAAAGAATCAATAGCAACTGCCGAGTTTCCAGTATTTGATGGAAAACATTTGGTAGAAAGTTCTAAGAATTATCCGATTTCATTTAATGGAAAAATGCGTTTTATGCTAGAGTTTCCATTAGACATGAACAAAGAAGAGTTGGAAATGGCTGTCTTAGCAGATGAAAAAACAATAGCACAATTAGATGGTAAAGCACCTAAGAAAGTGATTATTGTTCCTGGTAAAATTGTAAATATTGTAGGATAAAATGGATTTTAATATAGAGATTATCGGATTGATTGCAGGCGCTTTCACAACAGCATCATTTGTTCCGCAAGTAATTAAAACATGGAAGGCGAAATCTGCTGACAATCTATCTTTATCTATGTACCTTGTGATGTTGACAGGAGTTATACTTTGGTTGATTTATGGAATTTATTTGGAAAGTATATCAATGATATTGGCCAATACAGTTACGACTATATTGGTATGCGCGATTCTCTTTTTTAAGTTTCGGTATAAAAAATAACTTGGTATGTTTATTGCAGAATATCATTAAATTTATTGAGTATATTTACTTCTAAATTCTGAGAATGAATAGCAAAAGACTTTCTTTACAAAACCGTGTTTTCTTATCCATGTTATTATTGGTATTGATTGCATCAATTTTGATTGCTATTGTGATGATATATCAATATAATGAGCAAGCGGAAGAGTATAATAAAGGAAGGCTTGAGCGTAAAGAAGCAGCAATCAGAACGCATTTAGGAATTGAACTTAAGAATACAACCTTCATTATTTCTCCAAAAAATTTAAAGTATATCTTCAGAACTCAAGATAAGATTTTTAATATTTCTAAGGTTCATAATTTGGAATTGGAAATCTATGATCTTCAAGGAAATTTTATTATTTCGTCCAATAAAGATTTTGCCAAAGATTCCATTCTCAAAGTTAGCGAAAGTATTTTAACGGAACTTGCTGATAGTCCTGAGCATCGATTTGTCGAGCCAGAACTAATAGATGGTAAAGAGTATCAATCTTCGTATACTTACCTTGTTGACCCTATCTATAAGCCTTTAGGAATCTTGCACTTACCGTATCTTGAAGACAACTCACAACAAGATAAAGAATTGAAAGAGGTCTTGACACGCCTTGGTATTGGATTTTTCCTTATATTTTTAATAGGGTTTGCACTTGCTTATTTTATTTCAAGTTATATCACACGATCTTTAAAAACTGTAAGTGATAAAATGAATGAAACAAGGCTGCATAAACGCAACGAGAAAATTGTATTAAAAGATGCTAGTGAGGAGATCCACAACCTTGTAGATTCTTACAATAGTATGGTAGATGAATTGGAAGAAAGTGCTGTGAAATTAGCACAAATCGAACGTGAAGAAGCATGGAGAGAAATGGCAAAACAAGTTGCTCATGAGATTAAAAACCCGCTTACTCCAATGCGTCTTACAGTGCAGAATTTTGAACGGAAATTTGACCCAACAGACCCTAATGTAATTACAAAATTAAAAGAATATAGCAAGACAATTATACAGCAGATAGATGTGATGAGTTCTATCGCTTCTGCTTTTTCAGATTTTGCTAAAATGCCAACTCAAAAACGAGAAAAAACCAATGCAGTTGAGGTTGTAAAACACGCAACGGAAATTTTCACAGAATCCTATATTTCTTTTTATGCTAATGCTACTATTATAAATGCCAATCTTGATAAAATGCAAATCACAAGAGTGTTAACCAATCTTTTAAAAAATGCAATTCAAGCAGTTGAAAAAGTTGAAAACCCTTCTGTTGAAGTTAAAGTAGCAGAGGATGCTATTAATGTTATCATTACAGTAGCAGATAACGGAAAAGGGATGTCAGACGAAGTGAAAGAAAAAGTATTTGAACCTAAATTTACTACTAAATCTAGTGGTATGGGACTTGGATTACCTATGGTTAAGAATATTATAGAAGCCTATGATGGAGCGATTTCATTTACAACTCAAGATATGCACGGAACAGAATTTAAAGTAGTATTACCTAAAGAATAAATCATATATTAATGCGATTCTGAGTATCACGAAGAATCTTATAAAAATTATTCCAAATGAATTTTGAAAACATACTCATAAATAAAAAGGAAAATATTGCAACGATTACTATCAACCGTCCCAATCAATTAAACGCATTAAATCTAGCAACGATTCTAGAATTACATACTGCTTTTTCGGAAGCGGATACTGATAATAATGTCAAGGTAATTATTATTATAGGAAGTGGAACAAAGGCTTTTGTTGCAGGTGCAGATATTAAAGAATTTGCGCATTTTGATGAAGATCAAGGAGCAACATTATCTAAAAACGGACATGATTTATTGTTTGATTTTGTAGAAAATTTATCTACTCCTGTTATCGCTGCTATCAACGGATTTGCTCTTGGAGGAGGTTTAGAATTGGCAATGTGTGCGCACTTTAGAATTGCAAGTTCCAATGCTAAAATGGGACTTCCAGAAGTATCGCTTGGAGTAATTCCTGGATATGGAGGGACTCAGCGATTGCCACAATTGATAGGAAAAGGAAAAGCAATGGAATTGATTATGACTGCCAGTATGTTGTCAGCTCAAGAAGCCTTGAATTGCGGGCTAGTAAATTATGTTGTAGAACAGGAAGAGTTATTGCTCTTTGCAGAAAAATTAGCAGTTAAGATTTCGCGTAATTCAAGTACAGCAATTGCGAATGCT
>Ga0307488_10000070_pt1 | contig 74275 bp, 76 predicted proteins | sample SB02metaG_FD_202248 | JGI IMG/M metagenome (GOLD analysis project Ga0307488, IMG submission 202248) | Sea-ice brine microbial communities from Beaufort Sea near Barrow, Alaska, United States - SB 0.2 | ecosystem: Environmental > Aquatic > Marine > Coastal | place: USA: Alaska | collected...
GCTCAATAGCAGACAGGGCCAGTTGTGCAAGGAACAGACCATATCCGACGTAGCTCGGTAACAAGAAGAACCTATGTAAAATCTAATTAAAAATCACCGGGAGCGACTTGACAGCAGAGGATACCTTCCGATCTCCACATGTCTACAACTTTATTACGGTCATCAAACACGCAAAGTAAAGAAGCCCACTTTTTCCTCTTAACCCATTGGTTATTTCTATATTCAAACTCCTCTTTGAGCCAATCTCTTTTGAGGCTGTCGTCAGGTTCGTAGTTCGAAACCGGTCTCATGCGTAATATATCATAAGATATTCCATTATCTTTTAACCAAGACTCAGTAACCTCCTTGGTTTCCTCTCCACGACCAGAAAAGATGGCCATTTTGTAGCCAGCCCTCTGAAGAGCGATGTAGAGCGCAATGCTGTCGCTCATCGGAACATCTAACTTAATATTATCCGGATTAAAGAATACTTTCCAGTCCAGTTTGCCGTTTTCTTTGGCAGCGAGCGATCTTCTTGCCTCTATGTCGGCCAAGGTACCGTCTAAATCAAATATTATCCACTTTTCCATAATCTATTCATTTTTTCCATAACCGCATAACCACATCATAATCCAGATCCACCAGAAGCGGAAGCTTTCTCTCAAGTATTCAAGTAATCTTTTCATACATATATTATACAAAAAAAGAGGTTAACGTTTCCATTAACCTCTTTAATATAAATTATTTAATATTATTTAAAAACTAGCAATTGAATTATGCATTCCATAAACTAAACAGTTATGTATAATGATTCCGGTTAACAATAGTATCGCAATTCCCGCACTAATTAATTCTCTGTAATCTAATATCTTTTTCATTTTTGTTTATTTAAGTATATAATTAATAAGTTGTTGTTTTTATTATAATATAAATATAGGCATTTAATGTGGGTTAGAAAAATATATCTTCAACAAAGTGAAGAACCACATCCTTGGTCCGGTATTCGCTCTTCATCTATATCCAAACTTCTTTACCTTATGTTTTTTATATTAAGGAAAAATGCCTATATTTACCTAGGCAGAGGTGTGCCGTTCCCAAGAAAATAGGTGAAATTCCATATGGATAATAACCCGATGTCTCTCTGAATTAAGAGCCACTTTGGGTTTAACTTAATGAAAACTCACTGGTTTAAGTAAAAAGTAAACACAAATTCAATGACTACTTTATAACACACGGTAGTGAAGAAATCCAAACCCGCTCACTATCAACCCGGGCTTACGTTTCAAAAGACAATATTTATACTATATTAAAACTATACAAAACGAGCTGGTTTCAGTTCTACGCGGGGGTTTTTACCATTCCCCAACTATCGAGCCATATAAAAAAGGTTCTACCCTACTATGGGTTTTCTAAACTATCTTCTATTTTTACTATTCAACCCGGGCTTACATTGAGCCACTTGATCCTCCGTCTTTGGAGATCAGTTCACGTACCTTAATTATCTTATTTTTCTATTTTAAAAATCCAACTGTTACTTAGGTTTTTGTTTTTACTAAACAGAGCCACAAAGCGCATACCCTGTAGTGTGGGTTTCTGGTAGTAGATGCTTGAATTCAACTGAGCCGTATTTCCCCAGGAAGTTGGCCCTATTCTATATTCCAAGGTGGGGTAACCGAGCAGTGCCCTCAGGGCCCGCGTACCCAGAGGCGGTGCTCTCAGGGTGAGATAGTGCTGCCAGGGTGCCCTCAGGGTGCCTCAGGTGCCCCTGGGGCCTATATGTATATAGTGTATATAGTGAGTATATAGGCAGATAGGTTGAATTTTGTGATAATAAAGGCCCGGGCCCAAAAATCACAAATCTCCAGAAACCCATTTTTTCCCGGGAATTCCCAGCTAGTCAAAAAGCTCATTTCTCCTCTACGGAAAAAAATCCCGGAAATTCCGTGTGCTTCCTAGGCAAATTTTAAATAAATAACTAAAATAGATATTGAGATGAAGTATAACCACACGGATTTAAAAGCACTTATACCTACGATTACTCACTTGATTGTGAGAACAGAGGATAAAGAACTATTAGCGGTATGGCAAGAGTTTGGTAAGAAGTTTGAAGAACACGATGAATATTCAAAACCAGCGGAATTTGCCCTGACTGTCGTTCAAGTATTAAAGTGGTTTTCTGGAATAGCAATTGCAGCTGTAACCCTTGCAAAACTATTTAATATAATATAAAAGGATACGTATATGCAATATCCTCCTATGCGAAGACGACGGAACCAAAGAGTAAGGACCGGGGACTAGTCACGGATAAGGATTTAAATACTCGCATGTAGAGCGAAATCAAATAATCACCTCCCGTACCGTACAATATATCTAATAATACAAAAAGAGGAGGTGGGCCCATGAAATTTTTCTTTGGCAAGCCGGCAAGATAACCCTAAGCGTCTTGGTAAGGCTTGCAAATCTCAATAGTGCCTTCTAGTGAATCAGCTATGTCGTTGATCATCTCTCCTAGATTGTAAAGTTCTCCGGCTAATTCTTCTTTGCCTGCGGATTCATCACGTTCGGCGTCATCGTTAATTTTGGCGCCCAGCTCCTTTAGGAACTCTTGTAGAGTCTCGTATTCTAAATTTCCTATGTCCGTGGCGAGTTCTTTCATCGTGTCGAATCCTTTAATATCGATTGGGTGTTTCATATTGTTTAGTTTTATTCTTTATTTAATTAACAGTCTGCGAAATATAAATCTCTTGTTATTACTGTTCTGTGTTATCTTATACTTGTAATTTATTAATGCCTAGCCTTATCTACGTCACTCCAATACTCTTACTTGTATATCTCAGTGATAATACTAAGTCACATCATTAGAGTGAACGAGGATACATATAAATCTCTATATTATACTAATAAATAATAAAAAGTTTAGACTGCATGATATTGTAGACTTAGATACTAGGTATAATCCAGAAGAAAATAATGAAGAATAAGATGAAAGATTTTAAATCACCTGGAATGTTTGGAGGAAAAACATTTAAAGGAACCAATCCAAATGGAGAAGGAGTCCAGCATGGACCCCTCTTATATGAATTACCTGAACATCCAGTGGAAACCCTGATGAAAAGCACAATGGGTAGCTCTGAGAGTTTTTACGAACCAACTGGATATATTAACTGTGCACCAGAAAAGATTGAATATCTTAAATCTTAATGTACTCCAAGTCTATGGCCGTTAAGTTTAAATGCTCCCCAACTAGGAGATCCCTGCCTTAGCATTTCGTTTGCGATCTGATCCTGTAATATTCTATTACGCTCTGGATCTTTTCTAACGTTTAATTTATAGCTTGATTTCGCGTTTGCCAGATTTATTTTTTCAATGTCGGTCTTCTTAAATACAGCCCGGTTAATATAGACTGGCTTAGGTCTTATCCCAATTCTTTCTAATTGTACTCCGGTAATCTTTTGGTAACCACCTAAATCTCTATTTTGTTCTGCCATGTTAGTTCGTTTAATTTGTAGTATTATACTTTTAAGGTATCTAAAGGTTTCATTAAACTTAATATTAGAAAGTATTGATCTGGCGTAATTGAAACCTCTACATAGAGATCTGACTCTCCACATGCTGGAAGCATACCTTGACTTGAATACCAATCACCGTGTTTTATAGTTAATTCATCATCGTTATATACTTCATCTGATAAAAACTTTGCAATACGTTCTATTATATCTACCTTGATCCAAATATGTATTCTCATTTCTTAAAGTCTAATTGTCTCATTCTACTTAAAACATAATCTTCTATTTCATTTCTTTCAAGTCCTGCTTCCATCATTTCAGCGTTTCCCTGTCCATGAACATAGGAGGATCTAATCTCCTCTTCCATACGTTCTCTAAATTTATCGTTAATCATGATTCCAAGTTTACTATCGATCTCACCTTCCCACCCTTCAATGTATTTAATAAGTGACTCTTCGTGATCAGCTTGACCTAATTGGTATGCCGTAAATTCAGCGTCAGTTTTAAATCTGTGCGGTTTCTCGTCTTCCATAGTTTACTTCTTTATTTAAAAGATTAGAACACATCACGACAATTGATGCGATGATGGATCTTATTCTTCTAAGTTTTAGAACTCGAGTTCATACTCTCTCTACTTGCTTTTTATACAAAAGTGTATAATATATTCCAGCAGATGTTGAAGCGATTGTTGCATTAACAATATCGATTCCAGGGTTAGCTGCTAAGAACGCGTTAATATCTTTTTCTAATGTAATTCTGTCTTTTCCTGCTAATACTCTAGCGTGGGTTGTAGCTGTATTCATAAGGCTTGGTGTTATTTTTTGTATTGGTTCGCTTGGGGTTGTAATATTCCGCATATCTTCCATTATTAGACTATCATCGTCTAACTTTACATTCGGAGTTGTTCCAAGATCTTGGTGATCTATTTCGGTAGGATGTTCTACTTGCGTATCAAGATCAGCTATGCCTCTCTTCAATGGATTTACATCATTTCCTAAATCTTCTTCTTTTTCAACTCCCTTAACTTGAGAATTTCTCATTGCTTCTCCAATGAATCCTGGTACAATTTTATCTTTCCACATTATATTGGTGATTTTTTTATTAATGTTTTAATATCATTTTATACTATATTAAGATTAGCGGTTTTAGATATCTATCAATTCATGCAGTATATATTGAATCTCTTATTTTACTATCATTTTTGTTTTAACTTCTTCTTAATGAATTTATATACAGTCGATGATATTGCAATAATTACCGCAATATGCAGTATTATTATAGAACCTATTATCAAATATAATAGCTTGATCATACCTATGCTGGCTTTTATTATTTTAATCTTTATCATCTTTGTTTTGGCTTAATTCATAACTAAGTCTAAAACACATTAAAACGCTGTTTTATCCTTGCGTTATACTTTAACTATGCTTATGGTTCCTTCTTTGTGAAACTTTTTGTTATAATATCCTTTTACTTCTATTACGTATGGATAGCTACCAACCGGAGAAAGTTTTCCACCATATGTCCCATCCCATTGATTGGATTGCTTATTCGATTCGAATACTAATTGACCCCATCGATTATAAATTACCAGATGATATTTTTTTACTCCACGGCCTAAACCACCAAACGTGTCATTTAAACCATCTCCATTCGGCGTGAAAGCATTTGGTACGTATATGTACATTGACGGCTTAACATCAATGATATTCGAAAAGCTTATTTCGCTGGTAACTTTGTTTAATGCAGTAACTCGATATTTAATACGAGGATCGTCAATCCCAGGTATGGGATCTCCTGTCTCTAATAGTTGTGTATTGTTTTCGTTGATATCCATTAACAAATCCCAAGCTGATGGTTTATACCAAACATCATAGATGTTTATTGCTAATAAGCAAAGTAATATTACAAGAATCGATTCTCGTTTAGTGCTAAACTTAATCATGGTAAATATGGATTATCTGCTAGGTTTGAATATATGACTATACAGATAGCAATGATAACAGAGACAACAAATGCGGTTGACCACGCATGAAACCATTTATAATCATATATCATTTTATCTATAAGCTCTTTATCCTGCTTTTTATATAATTCGATTTGAGCATCTTTCTTTATACGCTCTTCTTTGAAATAGTTTTCATTATCTTTCTTAGACCTCACTATATCCTATTTATTTTTATTAGTTACTTCGCTGTTTTATTTATCATCTTTCATTTGTTTTGGATTTGATAGTGTTACCATGAACTTACCTCGAACACTATCATTTAATACAAATGTTATTCCAAAGGTTTTTGATCCGTCTTGCTCTATGACTATGCATTCCTTTGCCGTCGTAGTAACTTCGCCGTCGGTTCCAAATGTTTCCTTTAAAAAATCTGCAGTAGTTTTAAGGTGATCATTCATGTTCGCTTCCATTACTTTTGTCTCGTCTGTTTTCTTATCTTCCATAATTATAATTTAAAAAGACTCTATCATAGAATCACGTCCATTCTCAATTTCTGCTTTAAGTTTACAGTTTTCCTTGAGATATTCAAATTTTTGCTTTTCAGCTTTTATATATTCTATACGAAGTTTACCATATTTCCATGATATAGCAACAAATAAAATTAATAGTATTGCACATGCAAAGTGATACGGTCGTTCCCTAATGTCTGTAATCATTTAGCTGGGTAATTATTTCCAATGTACAAAAATTGGATTGTTTTATAATCAGCGGCTGCATCTTCTATTCTATCATATGGATAAAACATTTCTTCACTCGGGCTGAGTTTACGAGTTAAATATACTTGACCATTTATTGTGTCTATTCCCATGTTAAATGGTGCACTTAAAAATTCATATAAATCTTTCTGTACGTTGTAATTAGTTATAATCATACTATTTATTTCTTAGGTAATCTTGTACTGCTGGAAAATCTTCTCGTTCTCCTAACATTAAATCGTCAATTCTTTCTTTTAATTCGTCAAGTGTAAAAAGTTCACTGTAAAGTGATGCTCCACCTGCAGTTACTTCCATTGCACTCCATATAAATTGTTTCTTCATATCGACAGTTCCGGCGTATACTATGGTGATATAAGTATCTCCCATGTCAATACATAGTGTCTGCATTTCTCGTATTCTGACTGATTCAATAATTCTCATAGTATTATTTTACTAATTTTAATAAACTTTTTTAAATATTATCGTATATATTTAATATAAATAATCGTAATGAATATAACACTTGACCATGCAATGAATATAATAAGTACATCAATGAAGCGTGAAATAGCGGCGATTAAGAATAATGAGCTAGAAAATAGAAGTACTTCTACTAAGTCTAATCTACGCAGTAAAATTTTAAAGAAAGCTACCACTATTAACTGTTTTTTTACTAGCATTAAATCTTAATTTCCGTATCGCTGACTTGTACCTACGCTGTATAGTGGCACTGCTCCTTCCTAGATCCGATGCTATTTTTGAGAATGATTCTGGAATATCTGTATCAAATCCAAGTCTACGCTTAACTATTTCTCTATTGATGGGTGTAAGTTGATCCAAGTAAGATGCTATTAATTTATTATAATCATCCGATTTAACAATATGATCTGCTCCATCTGGATCGCCATTAATTAAATTAACTGGTATAAAGTCACTGTCGTCAGATCCAGTTCCTTCCAAAGGAGATGCTTTTGTATTTGCTCGTATCGAGTCAACAATTGCCTGTTTCTTTTTAATTTCAACCGATGATGAAGTTAAAACCCCATCGTTATCTTGTTCTAAATACGCTTCTATTAATTCATCTTCAGTTGGGTCGCGACCTAAGTCATTAGTTAATTCAGATTCAATATGATTCATCTTAGAAATAGAAGTTACTCTATTTTGAGGTAATCGTATTTGGCGAGAATGCTCAGATAGGTATAATAACATGTATTTTCTAATATTCCATACTGCATATGATATAAATCTAAATCCAGTAGTGTAGTCAAATGCCCTAGCTGCATCTATTAATCCGGTATTTCCTTCGTTAATTAGATCTTGGAATTTAGAAGTACTCCCTCCTGAATATTGCTTAGCTACACTTATCACGAATCGAAGATTAGATGCAATTAATTTATTAATTGCGTCATTATCTCCCGTTGCTGTTAATTTAGTTACCTCAAGCTCTTCTGCTGGAGTTAATAATGGATATCTATTAACTTCTACCATGTATCTATCAATTCCACTTGAATTAGGTGTGTATCTTTCGGTAGGTCTAAAATCTCTCATATTATAGTTTTAATAGTTAGCGTACTTATAATTTTACTCAATATTATGAATAAATAATAAAAATCACGCGACTATTATGCAAGAAATATTTAATTTTAAGACATGGAAAAATAGAGTATTTGAACAGGAAACTGTATATACTAAGGAATCTAAGTATGGCGTATATAATTTCGAGGGAGTATTTCCTGATAATATGATAACGCCAAAACCGGAAGTATACACAGATATAATTGATAAGATGAAATCTGATATAGAAAAGGCAATGGACGATGGTATGAAATTGTCAGAACTTAATATATCAATAGAATCAAGTGCAAGTGCTCCCATGGCAACTACATGTCTTCCTAAGGACATAGAAGAAGCAGATCATAATTTCGGAGACGATACACTTAAAGATAAATGGGCACATTGTGATAGCAACACACGAAGCACACATAGAGTTGAAAATGGTAATAAATTTTTAGCTGAACATCGTGGACTTAAACTTAAGGAAGTATTAATTAATGAGATTAATAATATGTTAAAGAGTAAGGATATATCAAATAAGATAACCGATGATATGGTAGAGCTTAGTTTCAAGGTTGCTACCGCAAAGGACCATGTTGGTGATGATAAAAACAGCGATGATAATCGATATGTAAGAGCAAAGATTGAGGGATTACTTAAATCTAAGAATGTAGAAAAGGAAACTAAGACCGGTCCAACTTACCATTATTACATAGAGCGTTACTCAGATGACGGTGCCCAGAAAAGTAGAAAAACTATTTTTAACTTTAAAGAAAATGGTAAATGGTATATGAAAGCAGCATCAGAAAAAATATTTGGAGATGTAAGAAAGGACTCTACTCCTTCTGAGTTTACTAATTATGATGCTAAACGCACAGCATATTCACTAATTAAAGATCGTAGCCATGTAGTTTATTCATCTGCTGAAAAAGCACCTGCTACCGTTCCAAGGATAACTAAAGACCCGGTGGGTCCGACGGAAAAAGCTAACAATAAAGGAGCATGGAAAGGAAAATTCGCAGGATGGTTGACATTTGTAGAAATGAAGAACTACAGTGCAGTATCAGTAGTTCCATCTAAGCGTGGTGATTTTAAAATAATAAGATGGTGGTATAAAGATAATGATGTATTCACAGCTGAGGTTAAAGCATTAAACCGCTATCATGGATCCAAACCTATTGTAATAACCAACGATCAAAGTTTACAATGGGGAGCAGCTAGTATAGGTGGAGGCAAAGGAAAACGCAGTTACACTGTTCCATCCAGTACACCTAGACCTAGTATCTAATTAGACGCATGTTGTACGATTGCTATTGCTAAGACCTCCGTCTGTTGCTACGATATCCAACGCAATATCACTAATCTTAGCAATATCACAAATGAATAGTAGTGAATATTCTCGGTCAATAATCTCTGTTGCCTCGTCTTTAGTAAACCCATCGGAAACTAAATTATTAATAGATTTTTGGTACTCCTTAGCTTTTGACATTTCTTTTAGTTTTAGTAAAGTGCTACACTTGAATATGATATAATATCTGATTGTTTAAGATCATTGTATGATATTCTAAAGGTATTAAGTAATCCGTTACCGAATCCACCTTCTAATACTATTCCCATTCCGCCCATAGTTGAGTTTGGTAATAATAATATATAATTATGTCCTGGTGAATCTTGCCAAATTTTAACTATAGTCTTAGCGTTTTTTAAGTAAGTAGATCCTGCATTATATCCGGTATTACTAATACATTCTCCATGATATGGAGAATTAGTATCGTGTTTAAAATCGTGCTTTAGTTTCTCTGAATATTCTCGACACTGAGAAGATAACGTGCTATCCCAAACGATTGGTGATTTTCCGCTATTAACTCTATACTTACTAATTTCTTCAATTACCAATTGCTCTAGGAACTCCATGTCTAGTGTTTTTATACGTAGAGTATCAGTTGGTTCTGTTGCGAACGTTGAAGTAGAAATAATAACTAAGATTGCGATAAGTAACTTTTTCATTTTGTTTAGTTTAGGGGTTATATATTTATTATACTACTAAATATATTAATATTAAAACAATGATGTACTAGGAGCGATCTATCTACTTCTCATGAATACGCGAATAAATAATAAAAACGATAACGATGATGGGAAAGAAATTACAATGCTTTTATAGCATATTTAAAAATGACAACAGTTGGAACGAGAAATCTATAGTAGGTTTCATGGCATTCGCAGTAATGGTTCTATTTGCCGTTGTAGATTTAGTTACGGGATACTTTGGAAAAGACCTTGTAATCCAAGAGTTTATATATAACTCGTTTGTATGGATGGTGCTAGGCTCTTTTGGAATTGATGGTATTACTAAGTTTGCTGGTAAAAACAAATCTTCGGAATAAGACTTAGGTTAATATGTATTCGGTGGTAAATTTATCAGGCATATAAAGCTGTTAAAGGAAACGATACTGAAGTATAAACAAAAAAAAGAGAGGCAATTGCCTCTCTTTTTGTATTTTAAAATAAATCGTCTAGTCCAAGTTCAACGAATGGATTGTCTGTATAGAAGTTCTTAGCTACTCTTCCAAGTACTAAATATTGTAAGAACATTGATGCAACAACAGGCTGAGTATGTTTTTTAACCATGTCTGTTAAATCAGCAGTATCTGTATGTCTCTCAGCTGCTTCATATTCTCCGTCTTTCATTGCTAATTCCAAGAATGTATTTAATCTAGGTAATAAAGTATCCGCATCAAATTTAGAAGAGTTGATTAAGCCAATAAGATCTTGAATTTTCTTTTTAGCTTCTTTATTATTTACTCTTAAATATCCATATTCAGTTGTAATATCATCCGGCGAAATCTCTGACATTGTTTTTGCATATTCAGATCTGGCCCTATCTCCGCTTTTAGTAAGCATGGGCCCTGCTATTTTTTCAAAGTTTTCTACAAAATATTCAATGAATGCTTCTGGATTAACTGTTCTAATATCAGATCTAGTTTTTCTAGAAGCTCTAACTTTATCTTCAGTTTCAAGTATGTATAATATAGAATCTTCTGCAATATGTCCAGCTTGAATGATTTGACCAATTGTTCCCCACCAATCTGCAATTGCTTCTCCTGAATCTGGATCTATTGCGACGTGTCTTAAATACATTCCTGTTTTTTCAGAGTGACCAGCTGCTCTCGCTATTTCTAAATCATCTTCTCCAAATTTTTCAATTCTACCAGCAGGTCCAAGTTTACCAAGTTTTCTAGTAATATAATGAAGTCCGTCAATACTAGGAGTTGCTAGAATTAATCTAGTATCTGTATCCTTAATTTTAGAAATTATTTGTTCTAAATAATGTTGAATGTTTTTTCTACCAGTTTTTGTACCGATAACCTCTACGTCATGTGCTAATGGAACATCTTCAGTTCCTGGCCACGGTCCTTTTTTAGAAGCATGTGGAGCCTCTCTAGTATGGAACTCAGTATCCATTTTTCCAGTAGCTGGATTCCATTGCTTCTGAGCTTGTTTACTATGTGTAATTTTTCCACTTAATTTATGAATAAATTGCATAAGATCTTTAGGAACCCCTAATTTTGAAAGAGAACTTGCCATTTCATTAATAGACTGTGAAGTCGAGTAATCGTTAAATCCTTTAAGGTAGTTGTTTAGTTTCATGTCGATAGAATATTTTATAGTCAATTTTAATTATTTATCATTCAATATAAACAAAAAAACCCTCTAATGAGGGCTTAATTAGCGTATTAATTCAATTTCAAGCTTAGGTCGAATCTTTCTCTCTATTCTAAAATTCATACTCATCGCATGATCTGCTATTTTAGCCGCTGTTTGATCTCCTGGAATTCCTTCCATAGTTTGACCGTGTAACGAATCTCCTTTAAGATGACCACGCTCTTCAACTTGATCTAGTGGTTTAATATATTCGATAACAATGATATTCCTAGGTGACTGCGTATGCGTTATATTAAATCTATTGAAATCCCATTCTTTATCTTCTATTAGATCAATAAGTTCCTTTCCTATCCTACCACAAAAAGTGACCTTTGATGGCCACTTTTCGGTTTCTGATCCTAATTGATCTATGCATTCTGAAAAAAAGTAAAAGAATTCAGTTGCGAATTCAGGACTTTTTTCAAATGGTACGTTAAATGTGCGATACGACGACATCGAAATCTTCGATTTTTTTCGTATGCGAATTGTCAGCTAATATCTGTTGAATTAAAGAATTGATTTTAGTTGCACCTTGTCCTTCTAATCTATAATTATCTCCATCTTTAATAACTGTTCTTCGTTTATTATCAAAACATCTAAGTCTAAATTTCTTAGGTGGATTAGGAACTACGCCAAAGCTATATATAAATCCTTCTTTGTCGTAATATCGAGTACTTGCGTCGGCATATTTTTCTAAAACTGAATAAATGTCTTCTGCTGCTTTCGTAGGCATTCTACTCATATCTATATTATTTAATTATTCCCATTATATTTGATTCCTGAACTTTGATAACTGAAAAGTCTGACATTCCGTCTTTGAAATGTAGCTTCAGTTTATCTTCTGCATCTGACACATCTGATGCTTCTACTAAATAATTTTCTTTAGTCTTTTGGATTCTGCCGTTCTGGTCGTTAACTGTTTCGAATTGCACTTGGGTATTGTAATACTTCATATATTTGTTTTTAATTTAATTCTTTTACTTTTAAATTATAATTGGTTTTGTTTTAAGATAAGGATTTTGCTGCATTTTCAACTTCCTGTATCTCCTCGAATGAATCGGCGGTCTCTTTGTCAGTTCTAATGTATTTGAATACCGGGTGTAACGTTGAATAATTACCTTTACTATCGTGAGATAATCCACAAGATTTCATTTCAATTATTGCTCCCATTAACGTATCCTGGTTGGCAGTAATATATTTCATGTCTTTCTCCTTGATCCCAGTAGGTTTAGTTACTACTTTACCATCTGATGATTCAACCGTAAGAGATGATATAACATGCTCGTTTTTGCTGCCGACAGTCCCGTAGTTGAACCCAACTATCTTCATTGATGTTGCTATCTCAAGTTTCATCTTGATTTGCCAGTTAGGCTTACCATCTTTCCAGGTACCATTGTATGTTTTAAGTATAGTTCCCTCTAGTCCTCTATTAAGAGCCTCGACAAAATGTTCCATTGCCTCTTTGTAAGTAGTAATGATCTTTTGTTCTACCATTTCAATACCTCCAGCATCATCGTCTTGGTGTTCGATAATGAATGTCATGATACGATGAAGTCTATCATTGTAAGGTACATCACTCTTCTTAGCTTTGTAATCCTTCAAGTCAATTATATCCCATGCTGTAAATACAATGTTTGCTAGAACTTGATCATATGTCATATTGTGACGCTCAAATAAATGTTCCTTGTCTTTCGTTGCAAGTTCTCCGTCTTTTATCTTTTTGGAAATACTGATTGCTGAATTGATTACTCCGTTACTTTCGTTTCTATCAATTCCGTTTATTGTTAATTCTCCATTAACAACACAATCTTCGTCAAACATTTTAAAGTCATGCATAATCTTCGATCCTGGGAGATATGTTTCTTCTCCTGACCTTGATTCTAAATAAACGTCTCCGTCTTCTATAATTGCGTTACAATATCTGCCATCCATTTTAATTTGAGAATACGCCATTCCACTTGCGATAATATCCCTTGCTAATTTCTCATCAAATGATTTTGCTCCCATATAAGGAGTCTTTTCTATAAGCTTTGGAAATATCTTGTTGATATTGGAAGTTCCCATTCCTATTTTAAGATCTTTCTCAATTATTCTTTCTAAAACATAAGCATCGTCAGGAGATGATATTTCTAATAATGCCACTAAGTGAGCTATTCCTGCAGTTCCTGTAAGTTCTCTGCTACTTAATCGTGATAGTCCCACTTCAATTGCTCCATCTAAATCCCCATTAAGGCCGCTATCAGTTTCATATATTGGAAGCTTCTTTATATAATATTTTACTCTTGGACTTTTAGCAGCATACATTACCTTCTTTAAAAGTTCATTATCCTGATATTTTCTAAGGATGTCCATTTTAGCATTAGAACCAGGTTCTGCTGCAATTTCGTCAAGTATTGTTTTTATATTCATATGGTTATTATACTAAAAAACATGATAAAATAAAAACCCCGAAGGTAGCGTTACTTTCGGGGTTTTTTCTATAGTGTAACTATAGACGGTCCTGAGTCCGTTATATTTTAATGTTTGTTTATTACTATAAATGCGCTTGACATCTCATCGTCTGTAATACTAAGATGTTTAATCGACCCTGCTTCTTTAGCGGATTTAAGCTCAGATGTAAATTCGTACCATTTATCTTCAGGTTCATCATTATCTGAAAAAGAATCTACATATATTGCATATATAGTATCTGTTAAATTTACAACTCCACTATGTAATGCAGTTAATAACTTAGCAAATAACCAAGATTCACCTTGGTAATATTGATTTTCTTCTGATGTTAATTCAGAATCTGAATTTATATGGTCAATCACTGGATCTAAATCACTAACCTTTTTACTTAATATAAACGACTCAATTGCATTTTTAAGTTCTGGGGTTTTATCAAAATCATCTCCGTTAGTAATAATTGTATAGCTAATATGATCATAGTTGCGATTTACCTCTTTTAAAAAATCTAATATAGGCACCCCGTTTGTTCCATATGCATAATCATCTAAATTATTTAATTCAGTAAGTGTACGTTTCGTATTTGGTCCTATTCCAAGTGTGTCTAATACTTCCTCGTATCCATCATCTAAATCACTAAAATCGTATCCGCTAAGATCGATGTCATCTAACTCATCTGATTCGTTTAGTCGTTTCCATTCATTAAAGTTTTGTATCTTAATCATATCTATTTTAAATTTTTAATGTTATATTTGATCCATTTGTATTAGATTCTACCCATCCGGATTTTAACTCTACTGCGTACATCGCAGGTTTATCGCTTTTATAAATTTGAAGTTCTGAATCTTGTTCTCCGTCGTATGGATCCATTGTATGGTGGTTGATATAATTAAATTTATCGTCAAAGAATATGATATCTAGTGCAAATGATACGTTTTTCATCCAGAATCCTAAATCATCTGGCATTTCATATACAAATAACATTCCATCGTTGTTAATGGGCTCATCTGATCCCATGTATCCTTTTGCTTTTGTATCTTCATTAGCTGCCACTTTTAGTGTAACCTTGGTTCCTGAAATAGTAGCAACTATTTCTTTACTATCTATTGCGTTTTTCCTACAGTATCCTTCGAATAATGGAAAATGTGTCGTTCTTTTATGTTGCATAATCTATAAATCTCTCGATGTTGACGAAGTATGGCGCACGTTCGATATATTTTTTTGGATCAGGAAGTCTTGATTTATCAATCAATTTTACGAAATTCCATGCACTGTTAGATCCAATAGCTCCCTTATCAATTAGCAGTTGCTCAGGATCACTATCAATTCCCATAAGGTCTTTCATATCATCTCCCATATCAATAGATGGAACTTTATAATATTTGTTATCAGCATCAGATACCTTCCCGTCTTCGGAGTCATATGAATAATATACAACATGTGCTATACTGTAATCTTCATTCGGATCAATTCCTTCTTGTTTTCTAATATTATCAGGAGAACCTAACATCATTCGAAGTGCACTTTCCTGTATATAATCTTCTTTAGATAATCCAGATGATTCTATTTCTATATTCAAGGCATCTGCGTCCTTTTGTGCTTTTAAATTCATTGCATCCTTCCACTCTTGATTCTTTATTCGACGAGCTTCTTCCTCTTGTCTGACTTCAACTAATGTTTTTACATCTATATCATATTCAGTCATTATTTCAAAATGTGAACCATGTTCATCAGTCTGAGCGGTCATACCATATTGATAAGTATCATCTTCTCCGCTTACTGATACTTCTTTTACGTACGGAGGATCTACCCAGTCTTCATATGATCCATCCTCTTCTACTTCAATTGTAACCTCTTTCCCGTTAGGGTTTATAAGTTTAACGGTATGATCAGACACGCTAATAATTTTGACCTCACTTAGTGCCTCATTTATTCGTCTGATATACTTAAGAGTTTTCATATATGATTATTTATCTAACAAAAAAAGGAACAACTTACGTCGCTCCTTTTAATATATAAAATTAGATAGTGTTAATTAAGATTATGCTTCTTCAACATCAGCCTCTTCTTGATCAGCTACTTCTTCACCTTCTTCACCTTCTTCACCTTCTTGGTCCGGCTCCTGGTCTGGCTCTAATGCTGATAATCTTTCTTCAAGATCATCAATCATTGCCTTAAGATCGTCCATTGTTACTTCTTCTTCTTCAACATCTTGATCAGAAAATTCCCCCTGATCAGAAACTTCTTCTTGGTCAGCTTGGTCAGCCATTTCTGGATTTGCTCCTGAACTCATTCCTTCTAGGTTTTCGTTTTGGAATTGCTCGTTTAATTTTCCTGATTTAGATGACATAAATCCTTTAAAATCTTTTACTTTCATTTCGAATATAATTTTTTATTATTTATCATTACTATTGATTAAATAATGATTTTTTATTATTTATTCGAATCTTCAAGAGTTTTCTTAGCTTCTGCTGATTTTTCATCTAGATTATTAATAATTCCCATAGCTGGTCTAAGTAGCATGCTTGCTGAAAATAATTTACCTGCCGAATCTGATCCTTTGCCTTCGTAGTTATTCATGAAGAATCCAAGTGACTCAATACATGCTGCACTTAAATCAACTTCATATCTCTTATTCCTATCATTATCCTTGAGTCCTGCTGCTACACCTGACAATTCAGATTTTGCAACGATAAGTAAGTATGCTTGTTGTGGTCCCTTGTATCCAGACTTATCTAATAGATTTCTGAAGTAAACCGCATCTACATATCCCATTCCAACTTTGAATGTTCCCATTCTTTCAGTTTGTAGATCTTGAAAGGCTTGTTCTTCTGTAGATAATTTAACCTCAGGTTTAGTTTCAGCTACTTCCTCGGTATCTTCAGGTATATCTGTTGTTTCTTCTATCGTTTCGTCTACTATTTTTTCAGCAGCCTCAACTTCATTTGTTTCATTCTCTTGCATAATAATTGTTTATTTTGAATTATTATACTAGGGGAAGTAAGAAGGTTTTTAGATTATGCCATTAAATCAGATCCTCCCATTTTGGCAAGAACTCTATTAGCGTGATTTGCTCGTTTATTGAGAGCAGCCTCTGATCTATCATGCGGTTGTTCATATTGATTTAGAATAACATGAGTCGCTGATTTAACATCAGTAGATTTACGTAAATTATTCAAAGCTCCCTTATGTGTAGTTTTTAATTCATGAGCTAGAAAACTATATGCAATATCATCATTTGCAGGTTGAACTGTTAAATCAACTCCAAATTTAGATTTAGCATGGTTCTTAAGTGATATCTGTCTAGAATCATGAGTCCACTGTGACCAGCTATATCCAGTCTTACCGTCAATTACAAGCGGTTTTACTACTGATCCTGGTTTATGTTGAACTCTAGCTGGATAAAATCCACTCTCTTCCCATAAGTTTCCTGCAAAACCTGCTGCTTGTTCTTTAGTTAATGAGAAGTCTGCAATTAACTTGGTCGCAATTTGGGCTCCCTTAGTTGCTTTCTGATCCTCTGATGAATTACCCGGTAGAACATTGAATGCACCTGTACTTTTAATAGTTTTCTTAGTAGAGGGAACCGTAATAAAGTCCTTAGTTTTCTTACTTGAAATAGGTTTTCCCTGTTCAGCAAGCTTAAATAATCTAGCATATATATTTCCAATATCAGTTCCGGTAATATCATTACCATCCTCAATTATTCTGTCGTCATCCGTCTTTCTAATACTTCCTATTAAATCTCGTCTCTTACTATATAAATCAAATTTATGTTCAGACTTGTTATATTTAGCAATCTTAGTTATCCTTTGATCTTTATATCTTATTCTATAATACTTCCTGTGTTTAATACTACTACGACTCTTAAGTTTAGATTTAGACTTAACTTTAGTTTCGGCTTCTTTCTGCTGAGCAATCGCTTCTCCATCCCATTCAGTTTTGATCGGCCCTTTATATCTAAATGACGCAGTTTTAGTTTCGTTCTTCTTTGCTACTGATCTCCAACTTTTAATATTATAGTTCATTTCAATTTGACCTGTATTAGCGCCATTAAATCCACCTGATGAATTTGATATGATCTTATCACCATCTACTATAACACCAGTATGACCTGATCCCTTATCTCCGGTACGCGTTAGTATAACATCCCCAGGATCAGATGCTGTCTCCCAGTTTCTAATCATTTCCCAATCACTAGATGTTGATAAATGATCCCATAGTGCCTTAGTTGCATTTTGAATTATAGGTTTTCCTGGTATAATTGGAACTCCGAATGCTCTGTAAAACATTAATGAAACTGCAGCAGCACATCCAAGTCCACCAGGTGAAGAATTCTTCTTAGTACCTGTCGTATTTGACATTGTTCTAGTGGGAACGTTAATATTAGCATATGCAGATTTCTTTAGATCTCCTATTGGTTTATCTATAGGAAGTGCAAGAGGTAAATGTGTATCTTTATTATCAATACCAACTGACTTGCCAAAATCGTCATGTGATTTATCAAAGTCGCTTGCCGCTTCTTCTATAGCCTCTTCCTCGAGTCTACTATTATTTAGCCAACTATCAAACGAATCTATTTCCATACTAATATTATTTATCTTACTCGATCTAGTATTATCAACTGTGATTTATGTATCTTAGGATACGCATCTTCGATTTTTACAAAACCTGCCCAATCTATTTCCTCTAGTTGTAATTTCTCTTTATCTATTTTATGACCTATCATTCCTATGTCAGAAGGATCGTCTATTCTCATAATGAAGTATATCATTTGGGAATCAATCGAGCCATCTTTTTTGAAACGAGGTACAGTGTGTGGCTCTGAATCTAGCTTCGACGGGTCCACCTCTATTCCGGTTTCCTCGAATACTTCGCGAATTGCTGCGTCTAACGGATCTTCTCCTACTTTGATTCCTCCTTTTGGAATTCCAAGTGCACTATGTTGCCAACTTGCGTTAGTTGGGTGAACTAGTAAAAGCTTACCGTCCCATACAAATGCGATACCTGCTACATTTTTGGTATCCTCTGATTCATTTATAAATTTATTGAAATTCTTGACCTTCATCCTTTTTTCTGTTATATACTGCTTTATTTAATTCTTCTCTTTTCTTAACTGACTTCTTCTTAAATCGTTTTCGTTCTCGAAGTTCTTGATGTACTCCTATATCCTTAAGTTTTTTACGGTACGATTTAAGAGCATATTCTATTTTATTTCCTTTAACCTTTACTATAATCATGTTAATTATATTTTGAATAATCTAAGGTGTGACGTGATTTTATTAACATTGAATCATATAGCTTGGTTTTGTAATATTTACTAATGCTCTCTGTTATCATTTTATTTTTAACCCAGTTAGGAAGTTTAGAATCATAGAAATCTGAGTAGGCCGCCTCGTATACAGTTAACGCTTGATGTGGATTCAAATCTAGTTTTCTATTAACGTTATTTAAATATAACCCGCCCTTAACTGATTCAAGTAATTCAACATTATAAAAATCTAAATTGTACTTTTCGTATAATTCCTCAGATATTTTAGTTGCTTCTTTCATATGTACGAATCTATTCATGTCTACATCTAGTGGAAATTTATTTATTGATTCCACGATGCTGATAGGCTTCCCTTTAAATGATAGGATATTAAATTTAGTTTTAGGTATAACCTTTTCTCTAAACTTTTCGTATAATCCCTCAGATGCTTTAAGTTTTCCTAGTGTCTTATACTCTACTCCTTCACCTAGTTTATTATATGCTATAATTGGAAATTTTAATTTCTTAATTGTCTTTATGTCACGCGTATATGATGGTATAAACTTAGCGCCGCTAAAGTCCTCAATTACCATATTGAAATTTGGAGCTTTATTTAAATTATATGTGAATTCTGATTCATATAGTGCGTTAGATTTAAATGAATAATCATCTGCTACTATTACTGGAATCTTATTTAAATTCTCCTTTAGCTCGTATTGATTCTTAATGTAATTGAAGTATGGAAAGTTGATGTTTTCATTGGTTGCGATTGCAACCTTGTTTATAAATGTATTTGCATCCCTCGAATACTGCTCGCTGTATTGGTTAAAGTTCTTATATTTCACAGGTATATACGTATTTTTATTATTTATTGTGAGATAAATAATAAAAAACCTATTTAAAATGGTTAATTCATTTAAAACTTGGAGCTCAGTAAACGAAAGACACGGGTCTACCGGAGGTAGAGAACATATCTGGGTAAAGGGTAAAAAGATCAATATTGTGTATAAGGTTCAAAATAAGGCACAATTCATGATTAAAATTGTACATTCAGTAGTTGATCAAATCGATGACAACAAAGGAACTCTTACCTCACTAGGAGCAAGTTCAATACTTAATTACGTAAACGCATCACTTGGATTAGTTCAAACGTTCGGTAAAATGGATACAGCTTTCTTTGGTAAAAAAGTATTAGTTTATAAAATACTAAAGGACACATCTAGAACTCAGAAATATCAGTTTACAGTTACAGACAGAACATTGATCGCAGGATTAGATCCTAATACTGAATTTATTTCAACCGCTCAGATTGCAAATGCAGATGGAGACGAAATACAAACTGTAATTACAGATACAGAAGATAAAGTAAAAACCGATGATACTGCGGAGAATCCAACCGATGCAATTAATTTAGAAACAGGTGACGGTGAAGGAACTGCAATTACTATCAGACAGGCAGGTGATAGGTTCAGATATAAGATGAGATCAAATGAGAAATTATACTTATGTCAATTTACAGAAAACGAAGGAGCAATTGATTGTAACGTTATATCCGGAGGTAGAAAACCAAGTGGAACAGTTTCCTGGAAAGTTAATATACCAATATGGATTACAGATGAGGATAACAGCGGAACTACAAGCACTGAACCACTATATACTGATACTGAGATATTAGACCCAACTGACAAGAAATTCTTTACTAGAATGTTTACCGATGATGATTATTTAAATAAGATAATCAGTGAATATAAGGACAAGTATGGATCAAGCGAATTAAACGGCGAAAATCTTAAGAACATGTTATATTATAACGGAACAGAGGATAAAATATTTCCGTCTGAAGTGGAAGACGAAGGGGAAGAAACCGCAGATGCTGGAACAGTTGGAACGGCCGGAACAGCTGTAAGAACTCAGAAAATGTGGGATAGGTCGTAGTAAAGATTAAGGATATAAAATAAAAGAACTAATAGATATGCAAAGTAACGATTTATATAATAGATACGCAGATCATAGAATTAACGAGCAAGTTGCTGTTATTTCAGATGACATGAAAGAACGACTTAGGCAGTATCTTGAGAATGACTCATTCTTAGAAAAGTTAAGTGACTTATTCTTAGATTTAGATGATGGCGAAACTACAACATCAACTGAACTTCAAATATCCGGTAAGAAATTCGGAATTATGGAAAAAGATATTATTCATGTAAGAGTAGATAAGTCTGATGATAAATCACCTAAGTTTTATATGTGGGTGATGAATGAAGATCATATGTACGACGGCGTTGATTTCCAACGAGCAGCAGAATTGTTATGGAGATCAGGCCAAGGCGGAGGAGCACTAGGAGCAGTTGGAAATGCAATCGGCGCATTAGTCGGAGCAGGAGATGCAGGAGATGCAGGAACCCAAGATGACGATTTAATGGGAATAGCTGGAGCTTTATGTAAAATAGCCGGAGAAAGATCAATAGATCCAGTAGTATACTTTAACAAATTAAGCAAGACGTTTAGTGAATCTAAAGGAGAAAGCTTAGTTGAATTCCTAGAAACTGAATATTCAGGTAGAGCAGAAGCTGCAATACTTAATATGTTTAGACAAAAAGTTGATCCAAGTTGGGAGAGAGGAACTAACCTCGGTGCAATTCTATTAGACATTGGAATAACTGCAGCTACATTAGGAATGGGAACATTCGCAAGCGCATCTCTTAAGGGAGTGGGAGCAGGAGCTGTTACAACTGCTAATTATATTAATAAAGGAACTAAAGCAATTAAAGGACTTGCGCCAATCTTAAGATTACAGAAAGCATGGACTGGAATGGGAGCTACTCTAAAGGCAGCCAAGCTTCGTAAACTTGTAAGAACAGAACAAGCATTAGAATATACTGGAAAGATTAAGACAATAGTGAATGGAGTAGCTAAATTCACAGTATCTCCTAAGCCTATTCAGAAATTTGTACATAGTGTAAAAGGAGGACAAGTATATTGGCACCAAATGGAAACTGTTAAAGGAGTTTATCAAATAAAAAAATTAAGTAAAGCTGGAAAAGTGTTAGACGGTATACCTGGACCAACTCTTGCTAATTTAGCAGTCGATGGAGGAGCAAAACTTACGGCTAAATCATTAGCTGTGTTAGTTCCAAAGACTGCAACTAAGATTGCTAAAACAGTAGGAGGAGTAGGAGCAGTAGTTGCAGATGGAGATGTAAGTGGTGATGGTAACGGACTTGAAATTGCTGGAGAAGTATTGGGATGGTACGATACAATGACTGCAGACCCAAATGCATACTTAGAGGATCTAGTAGGTAAAAGTGAAGATAATTTAGCAAATATGATATGGGAATTAAGCGAAGGTACTGGGATATGGGGAAATACTACAAATAAAGAAGAGCTAGCAATTGCTCTTATTATTACATCACTTACTCCTGGGTCAGCTAAGAAAGTACAAACTGCATTTGCCGATCTAGAAACTGAAAGTAGAACAATACATTCTATACTAGTAGATGAATTAGGAGGAAATCTTGAAGATATCGCCACAACATGGTGGTCAGCTTGTACTGGAGAAAATATTGGAGAACACCCAAAGATCGATCTTATGTATGGTAAACTTACGAAGAAGAAATAATAGGTAACTAATATAAATGATAAAGCCAGCTTTTAGCTGGCTTTTTTATTATCTAATAAATTTACTGAAGGGTGTTATATGCTTAAGTGATATACTTTCAGATACTCTGCTATTGGTCTTATCCATTCCCATTCCTTTTTGTAATCGGTTTTCCATATTCCTGATAATCTCGATCTTTTCTTTACCATATGCCATATTATAGAATTCCTCTACTTCTGGTGGAACTGAATCTTTTCTGTTATTCCAAGCGTGGGCAACTACTCCAATATCTGGTAATCCAAAGTGAGTTGCATTTTTCTGTAAAGTATCATTAAGTACTTTACCTGATTTCTTATCCCTATCACCCAAGATCGGAGCAACATAAGATGCATCAGGATTATCCTTTAAATATTTATTAATTGCATGTTGTACAGTCTGTTGTATCGACTTTAATCCTATAGCTTTAACCTCTCCATCTGATAATAATTTATCTCCAAACGAATCTGCAAACTTTATAATTTGCTTTCCAATAAATAAAGGCATATATCCCTTTATTCTAAATACACTTGTACCTATTCGATGGGCTACTCCATATGCCTTACTTGCATGTTCAGTGTTAAGTGCAATTCCCTTATAAAAGTCAGCTAGGTTAAGTTTATTTTGTTTGACGAAATTGCCAACTTCTTTCTTACCCACCGTACCACCATATGCGTCTTGTAAGAATTTAGCCATATTATCTCCGTACCTAGCCGTGACGTTTCCTCCTGACTTTAATAGCACAGCAGGCATCGATGACATAACTACTCCCTTTGAATTAAGAACTCTAAGTTCGTCTCCATGAGTAACTATCTTTCTACCTCTTTTTCCAGCGGCGGCAAAGAAATCATCCATATTTTTAATATGTCCCATGTCAATTAATTTAGGTACATCAGCTGCGAATTTAGCTGATCCCTTTTCAAAGGTTTCAAACATATTTCCAATTGAATCAAAGAATTTCTTTAATGGTTTCCCAATGAGCGGCATCCATCCTGTAACTTTTGCTAAAAATCCTTTAAAGAACTTAGCTAGTAAGTTACCAACAAGTGGAACTGCTTTGCTAGCCGATTTTGCTATTTTGTCAAGTCCGCTAATTGTTTCAGGTCCAGCTTTAGCAATAGTGTTAACTGCCTCTGGTGTTATCTTTGCTGTTCCTAATGTATATTTAGATCCACGCTTAACAACGGGTGAAGCATAGTGTGTAGATATTTCCAAAATACCTCTACCTGCTTTAGTTCCTTTAAATACAGCCTTCATGATATCTCCACCAAATGGGATAGCCGCAGCAATAAATGATACAAGTGCTAGTAAGAATTTATCTCCTCCTCCTTTTCCATCAGATCTTTCAGATGCTCCTCTAATTAAGTATATAACTCCGTTAAGAATATCTGCAATAAGTCCAACTGGGACTCCAGTGACGACGAATATACCATCTCCTACTAATCCAATAATATCTAATATCAAGTGTATAATTCCTATAGGTTCTCCACCTTCAGTTAATGAGAGTGCTAGATTTTTAAGAATTCCTAGAATTCCGCCGGCATTTTCTTTTGCTTTAGGAACATCGGTTGTTGATTCTATATTCTTTAACACATTTGCGTCTAACAATGAGGCTTCTTTCTTTGGGTCAGTTATAATATCAGCCGATGACGGATCTACCTTCTCAATTGATTCATCCTCGTTTAATCTAGGAGATTTAAGTTCGTCTACAATTGATTTATAAGACGTAGTGATTTCATCCATCTGGATTGATGAGAACATATCAGATACTTGTTCAAGTAATATATTCTTTCCTTGTAATAAATTTCTATTAAAGTTATCAACTCCTCTAAATCCTTGTTCTAACAGTAATTTAATTTCTAACTCAAATCTAACATTTTCTGGAATAAGTGACTCTATTCTGCTTAATATAGCAGACTCATTCATTATTAGATCATCGTAGTTAAGAGTTCTAGTTATTCCAAAGGATTGGCTATTATCTCCATACGGTTTTATGTGGCGCATGTGCTATAGTTTTTTATTATTTATTCAACTTTATAAACAAAAAAGACCTACTGATCAAGGAAGGTCTTTTAAATGTGAGTTGCTTTATAGTTGGTTCATATTACGGATTCGAACCGCTTTGCTCTATATTCTGTTCGCCAATGTTTAGCGTTACGTATTATTAAGAGTAATCCTTGAGTTGGTACCAACTCAAGGACCGTGTATCCCATCCACCAATATGAATAAAGGACTTTCACCTTTCCTGATTAGCTGTAACCCACTAATCTTATTTGATCATTCAATCAAACCGTGTGGAGATGGAGGGATTCGAACCCTCGTCCATTAAACATCGACAATAGATTTTATTACAGCATAGGATAATCGTTTTCTAACAATTCCAAAATAGAGAGTTCCCTTATTACTGTTCGGTTTACTCATAACTAATCTTCAGGTTTTCAATTTCACGCGTGAGAAATAGAAATACTAACTAAACTGTTACTTCCTTTTACATCTAATCAACCTACAAGTATAATCAGTTACATGATGTGCACTACTTACCTATTAGGCAGCCATTGCGTACTCAGCGTTGTCGGCTAAGATTGATGTAGGTCATCACCCGTTGCTGAATCTAAAGCTTCTCGAATAATGTCAAAGCCATGTCATCCCCATGTTTTAAAGAACTGTAAAGTAACGATATACTATTTAGTTACTGTTACAAAATATACATTACCAATAATGCAACTATAGCTCCTAATATAAAAAAAGCAATTTGCTCTAAAAACTGTATTCTATTAAATTTAAACATTTTTTTAATATTTTTACACCAACTCAAGATTAAAAATTCGTTGCAATTCCCTTCTCTGTCTATTAATTAAGTCAGGAGAGTATGCTTCAATTAAACGTTTAACATCGTTTTGATTTGATACGTATAATAAATCCTTAAGAACTGGATCCTTAATTAACTTCTTCTCGGGATCATATTCTATCTGAATAGCAGCAAGACAATTAGACGCAAGGGTTTCATAGAACCTGTATGTTGTTACGTTGTCTAGGTGTTCTTCGTCTCCGGTAATAAATGAGACTTTTACTTTATCCAATTGCGCCATTAGGTCTTCGTGCTTTAACTTCTTCATGAATTCTCCCGGTACCTTATCAGACTTATATCCAATTTTTAGATTGTTTGTATCTGATGGGAAATACTTTCTTAATTGATTTTCTCTAAAGGATCCTCTTTTATCTCCAAAATATACGAGATCGAATTCTTTTTCAAGTGTTTCGTCGGCAGGTGCAAATATGTCAAATTGTTCCGAGTTAGTAAATCGTTCCTTAAAGATATAAGTGAACCAATCTACCTGTTGATGGTTTTTAGGTTCGTATCCTAGAAATTGCTCTATATTCTTTCCAGCAAATAAGTACGTCGCATTCTCAATAATATTATCCCAAAGTTCAACAGATTCATTACATATATCAAATCGTTCAGATATAGTCTTTGCGTAATTCATTGGTGGAATTCGTGGATCATTAATAAGGAAATAAATCTTTCCTTTAAACTTTGCAAGGTTATTACAAATAGTTTCACAATGTTCTCCCATAACTCCTCCGAAGAAATTAGGCGTAGATAATTGAACGATAACTGCTCCGTATTCTGAGAAATCATTGTCGGTATAGTTATGATAGAAATCAAGATCCTTCATGTTTCTATTCTTATAACCTACACAATCAACTTGAGCTCCTTTTTCTTCCATCATTTTCTTGATGAACATTGCTTCTAGTCCTCTATGGTTCTTATCGTTATACGTAAGATTTGCAAATACTGATGTTAATGCTATTTTCTTCATAATAATATTATACTAATTACTTCTTATCTTTTTCATTTATATAATTCTCCAATCCTTGGATATATGCTAATGCGTCTAATAAGTTATCTTGTTTATGATTGTAAGATTCTCTTGAGAATTTAAGTGAAATTAATGCTTTGAACATATCAGCGCCATCTACTTTATGACCTGTCATTCCTTGGAATATCATTGCTGCTCTATCCATACCCTCTGAGAATGGTCCGTAATTTCTCTCTGCTTCTTCAGATCGATTATTTACGATATCATCTGCTAGTTTTAAAATTGATTTATCCATAGTTATATTTTATACTAAGTTAATATACTACGTTTTATTGGAAAATAAAAAAGCGAACTAAAAAGTTCGCTTTTAAATTAATTATGTGTAAAAGAATTATGATCTAAGATACTGAGAAGCTAGATTAGATTCGGCAGTAACTCCTTCGTCTAATTTACCAGATTCCTTATCTTCTACTGTTTTCTGAGTTGAAGTAGTTCCGATTGCGTCTTTCTCAGCTTTGTCTGCAACTACTTTCTTATCCTTTGGATTAGATCCGGCCTTAGCTCCTTTCTTAGCCAAATAAGCCTTAAGTCCATCATTCATTTTTTTCTTTTCATTAACAGTAGGAGCGATTTCTCCTTTAGCTAAATCAATTGTGATATATTCTTCTTTTAGTGTAGAAACTGATTCTTCAATAGAAGTTTTTAATTTCTCTAATGAAGCTATATCAGATGCATCAACCGATCCAGAACCGATAGTCTCGTCAAGTTTAGCAATAGAACCTTCTAATTTAGCAACATTCTCTAATATTGCAGATTTAGCTGCTTCCATTTTTCTCTTTTTCTCGATAGACTCATCAATCTTAGTTGCAAATACTGAACTAATATCATACTGAAATTTATCGTTGAAAAAATCAAACATCTGATGTTCATCAACCTTACCCCATGTTCTTTGTGCAGTGTTAGGTTTATCACAAATAATGTAATCTCCATTTAATTCAAAAACAGTTGCTTCTGAAATAAGTCTATCATTTGATATATTCTTGATGAATTCAAATGCGAAGATCTTATCTATATTTTCAAAAACATATTCTACTCTTGTTCTAACAGCTGGAGTTTCCATTGCTAAAGCTTCAGTTAAATTAATAGAATCTAATCCATCAATCTTAACGTCATTTAGGTAAATATCAAGTCCGTTAGACTCGTTAGTGTTTAATCCAATTTTAAAGTTTCTAATCGCGTTACTTTCTACTCCTTCTCTATTTGCAGCCTGTTTAAATCCAAGTGAAGCAAAAGATTCTGCTAGTTGAAATAACTTTGGAAATTTACTGGCAACGAAATCAGGATCCATAGTAGCGATTGTAAATCCTTCGTTAATATGAACTTCACTTTCATTACCACTAAGTTTAGTAGATTCTGAAATCTTAATGAATCTATTATCTGCATAGGTTAATATTCCATTTTTAAGTTTTTGAGATGGTGCAATTAAATTAGTAATTCTAGTATCAACGTTTCCGCCTCCTAATGTAAATCCTGAATCCTTTTTAGATTCTGTAATTTTTAGGTTGTTTACTAGATTAGCAACTAGTGGTAATTGAGATTCACCGTGTCTTAAGTTAATAATATCAGAGCTGTATTTGTTTTCAGCAAGTGATTTCTTTAACGAATTAGCGATATCATCATATATTGGAGATTTAACATTTTCCATAAGTTGGATAGTGTTCAAAACCTCAAAGTCAGAAGCTTTATTCTCTAATATTGAATTTATTTGATCAACTACAGTTTTAACTGAGCTCTCATGAACGTGCTTACTAAATTCATTTATAAAAGAAGGATATAATTGAAATTCAGAGGTGCCATTAGAAATCTGTGAAGCGAACGTATCTACTTGAGATTTAATAATTGGATTTGAATAAGCATTTGATTCTCTAATAAGCCCTAACTTGCTAGTTAAATCTCCTACTTTACTCATTTCGTAAAGAACTGAGTCTACCGTTCTATCTTTCTTCGAAAATTGAGAAAGCATATTTTTAATTTTATTATTGTTTAAGTGTTCATTGACCCCATTAAGAGATTCTTTTAGTTGAACATATATGTTATCATAGCTTTCATTACTTATAATCGATTTAGTTGTCGATTCGATAACTAACTTTATTAGAGTGTTCTCGTTTAGTTTAGAATCATTCTTTAATTCAAGTAATACGCCGTTTACGAAATCCTTCATTTCAGTGCAAATTATTTTTTATTATTTATCAGTTCCTTTTTATCTTTTTAGCTAAATTAGAGAAGACCGTCGGATTCTTAGATTTCTTACCTGCATTCGATACGCTAGTTTTAATTTTCTTAGGACTAGGCATTCCAATTCTATTTACAACAGAAGGCGAGGCCTTCTTCTTAATTACAGAATTTCTAGATAAATTGAATTTCTTTTTGTCAGCATCTAATGATAATTTAGCAATTTTAGCTTCGAGGGCAGAGATTGCAGCATCTCTATTTTCTCTTTCATCACCTTCAATCGTAGCTGCTTCAACTGCCGCATCAACATCTGCCTGTTGTGCAGGCTTTCTCCATTCTCCAGTGTACATTAACGTTTCATCTCCTAATTGAGAAACTGAAGTTATGTATACTGTTCTATTTGATGACGACATTATATTTTCACTATCATTCTTATTAACGTTGAATAACAACTCTCCCGTTGAATAGTTTTCAAGCTTATCACTATTTGAACTATCTACCTTTACTTTGCCTCCGTCTAATTCAAATACTAATCTAAATTTAGCTTTATTTAGGTTAAGATCTAGCGGTATTGCTTTCTTACCTACGATGTTAAACATTTTAAGTTTTATCGCATTATCAAATGGCGACATTATGAATCTAAGATCTCCGGGTCCAAATATTACTTCATCTGCTTGATCCTTAAGTTTAACACTTCCACTTCCATTTGAAATTGATATATTATTATTACTGAAGAATACAGGAACGTATTCAACTGAACTAACTGTAGTTTTTTTAGATTCTACTTCTCCTTCAAACCCTGGAGCAAAGGTAGGCTCAATGAATAAATTAGTTGCTTCGAAGTTCTTTTTAATTATCTTATTGTATACCACTTGAGATTGAGGCTCATCTGACAGTGGAATAGTTGTTAATTTTTTTCCGTATTTCTTTGGAGATAACAAGTTGAACGATGCTTCTCTAATTATTTGTTCTCCGTTTAGTCTATTAGTTAGTCGGCTTAAAAGATCAATCGACATACTAACGGCGGTACCTGCATTCTTAAGAATTGGTCTAAATACTAACGGTTCATCCCAGTTATCTTCTTGAAATATAATTTGCCTAGTTGTATTAACGAATGAGCTTCCGATTTGTTCAAATATACTAAGTTGGTGGATAATTATCCAATCATTGCTTGGATTTCGTTTATTAAGTATTGATATTAATTCTTCAGGAAATCCTGCGTTATATGTTAAGTAATATTCTATAAAATCTCCATCTGTTGCTTCGTTGATATACGTGCCAACTGTATCAAATTCGTTAGTTTGAGATACTGAAGCTTCATGATTATCTGAAATAGTAAATACATCGTATTTAACGTTAACATTAGTTGATAGTTTTTCTCGCGTGGCACATTCAGATAAATTAATATATATAGGAGAGTTGGTTATAAATCCAGTAGATCCTCCAGTTCCGTTCGGAGTAATGTTGGCAGCAAACGTTGTAGATTGATTTAATGCAGTATTATACTCTTCATTAATATTCTTAATTGATGGAACCTTGATATCTACGTATCTATCATATAGTGAATCGGATAAGAATAAAGGTTTAGAATTAAATGTAATTAGCTCGGCAATAGTTTCAGGAGCAAGTAGTATGTTTGCGAATAAGAAATTCTCACCGTTGTTTTGTTTTTGTCTAATACTCAAAAGTATTGCTTCAAATCCTTCAAAATCAAATCCCGCAATAAAGTGAAATCTTACTTGATCATATACTACATTATATCCGTTAATAGGAGTCTCGGTTATTGCATCATCAAAATCAATATAATTTGGAATCTTTTCAGAATCAATATATGCTACCTTATTATTTCCAATAGGGACTACTGTTAGATCCTTAATGTTTTTAGTAGACGAGTATGAACTGTCTGTATTAAATATCTGAGCAGTTTCTGCGGTTGTATTTGATAGTAAAACCACGTCTTCACTTAGGAAATTGCTTGAACCTAATGGTTCGAACATATATTCAACTAAACAATATTGAGTTAAACTTATAAATCTACTTTGTGTCATTATGTTTTATACTTTTTATAACCCGAAAGGGCTGAATAATTTTTTGATAGGCTTATTTAAATTATAAGTTACATTGAATCCTACGGTAACTCCATAACTTACAGTTCCTCCTCCAAACACAATACCATATCCTATTGATGGGCCTATTACAACTGCACTTTCATTTGATTGAACCATTTTCTTATCTATAATTGCTCCTTGTATATCAGTTGCGATAAATCCTGGATAATCCGATGTTATGAATATTTCGTAATTATCTTTACCTTCCTTAAGTCCAGTTGTTAACTTTAACCCAAATGTATTTGTATTGATACTTGTGAGTGCGTTAGATACAGTTCCATTATCAAAATCAAACACGGTGGTCCCTGCCATTTTCTGATAATTACCTACACTGAACGTTGAATCATATTCCCAATCTAATTTAAAAGTATTAGAATCTATTTTAGTAACAAATGTTTCAACCTCAATTGTATCGTGTACTATTCTAGTCTTAATTAAATAAACAATTTTAGGGTTGTCCTTAAGGTACTTTACTTCATCATATAGTTCTTTATTAATATCCTTTAATTCCTTCTTAGATGCAATCAAGGCGCTCTTCTCGTGAACTAGAGATCCGTTCTTCTTCTCATATGTAGTTACACTGTCTAATAATGCAGCCTGATTCATGTTAATAATCGCAACTTCGCTACCTAAGTTAGATGTACTATTACATTGTCGTAATAATAGAATGACAACTACTATGATCACAATCATTAGGATTGTGTTTAGATTGATCTGCTTTAGTTTTTCTAACAATTATGAGTTTATTATTTTCTTTAGAAAGTCGTGGGTTAACTTTTCACCTGTCTCGCTCTCTATTTTATTTATTAGGGATATCTCAGATTCTCTTAAATATTTAAGTTCATCACTTACTTGGTTTTTCTTGTTTATTATATTTTCCATTTCAACTTCAAGAAAATTTATTTTATCATATACCTCTCCGTATGATTCTGTTATACTCTTTAATTTATTCTTATCTTCTGTTGTAATATTCATATTAATCTATAATTTTAACATCGAGTGGACCAGCTAGCGCATTTTCTATCTTTCTAAGTCTAGCAACTACTTCCGACATGTCTATATTAGTTGGCGATACCTGAGTTGACGTGTTTGATGTATCAGTATTAGATACCGAAGACGGTGCTTCAGGTTTAGATTCCACAGGGGTATCTGCTTTAATAGGTTCAACTTCTGTTAATTTAACATCATCTTCTTCAGGTGAATCTGGGGTATTAATAGGAGCTATTTTTTTATCTATTCCTAATTTAGATTTTGTAACCTCAATTGCATTTCCTATTTTATCCTTAATCTTATTTTTTGCTCCTTCTAGAAACTTAGGTGATTTATCTACGTTTAGCGATGATTTAATTGATTCTGAACTTTCGTCAATTTCATTTATTACACTATTATCACTTTCATTTACTACAGATCCATCCACATTGTTAATACTAGATTCTGAACTTTCGTCAATTTCATTTATTACACTATTATCTTCTTCACTGATTGAAGTTGATTTCGCGTTCCCCTTTCTTAAAAAATTCAAAGTTGCACTTATATCGTCTTGTGTAAATGAGCTTCCTGCTATATTATTTGCGATATTTACATTTTTATCTTGAAGTGTGTCATTTATTCCAGTAACAGGAGGAATGTCATCACTAGTCGCAGCATTAGGTCCAGCGAGGTAATCTCTATCTCCTATTTCATTAATTACAGAATTAGAAGATTCAACTGTTTCATTTATTACGGTACTATCTCCTTCTATATTTTGAGCGAGGTCAGTAGATGTAGGTTCTTCATTAATAACCTCTCCACTTTCATCATTGATAGTACCTGCGGTATATTCAGCTTCGGTAGTATCTAATTTTTCCTGTGCAACCTCATTTTGATTTGTAATATTACTTACTTCATTTATTGAATTCTCTACAATATCATTAAATACATCTCCTTGTTTTGCTACATCTGTATATTCATTTATATTAATAGCACCGTCGCTATTAGTATCAAAAGTAGATTTATCTGCAGGTTCATTAATTGGAGCTGGCGGAACTACTTCAGTAAAATTATCAGATTGTTCACTTACATCTGCTGGAACTACTGTGCCGTCAGATTTAGGAGTTTCTTCTTTTTCAAGTGCAGGAGTGGCCGATTCAACGCTAGATGTTTCAGTTTCAATGTCTACTGTGCCGTCTCCTTCATTTATTGGTCCATCTTCAGATCCGTCTTGTGATTCTGTTTCTTCTACTTCATTAATTGGAGCTGCTTCCTCGTTAATTGGAGCAGTATCTGTATCGTTGATTGGAGCAGTTTCCTCTTCAACTTTCCCATTTGGCCCAGCTTCAGTTAATGCTGCTATGAATTCAGAAGAATTAACTACTTGACGTGGAGCTTCATTGTAAATATCATCACGGTTCATACCACTCGAACCAAGTATACCTTGAAGCTCAGTTGGAAATTTTAGAAATTGTTTCCAGTTTTTATCATTTTCACCTGTAAACAATCCCCTAATTCTATTAAGAAGATATTCAGAACCCTTTGTTTTTTTATCCTTTTCACTAGCGACGCTATTTTCTGCACTCGCTACATCTTCAATTGAGTCACTTAACCTTATTAGCCGTTTTAATTTTTTATCAAGGTCATCATCGAATCCTATTAAGTCCTGATATTCAGGACTATCTTTTTGGTTTAACGATGTTACTCCAACTGCTCCACCTCCTGCAGGAAACACAGCAGTAAAGTTTTTCTCTTCTGAAAGCATTGTGAATTCAGCCAATAGGAACGGATATAGTTCTTCCCACTCGGCAAGTTCAGCTTGCTTTTTAATAAGATGGTCCTGGGCCCTAGCAATATACTTATCTGCTTTCTCATTAAACTTTGAATCGTATGCACTTAATATTTCACTCACGTAACTGAATCTTTTTATTATTTATTAGATTTTTAAGTGAGAAGGTAGATTTACAGACGGGCTGGTAACAGTATCTGGTATTTGATCTATATCAGTCATCCCATTGTTCGCCTCTTCAATATCCTTATTAATAATATTAAGAAGTAATGAGTATTCTAGGTATTCTAAATTGTAAAGTGTATCGAAGCTTTGGTTAAGCTTCACCGCTAATCGAGCATTAAGCTCAAATAAGTTCATCAAGTCCAGCTGAAATAATGAAAATATCTTTGACAGTGAAGCTTCCTCCCAAAAAAATTGAGCTCTCCAGTCTTGTCTTACATTTTTCACATACTCCAGTTGCACGGTTTACGGATGCGGCCTTTAGCGCTTCTGTTATTTTATACAGAATTGCGAATTTTCTATCTCCCCATCCCATTGATTCCATTTTAAAATGTGCAAATGATTCATTTCTGATTCCTCTCCAATCTGTAACTAGATACGGGTATGTATCGTAGAATGATTTATCAACATCAGATCCACTATTTAGCTCAGCTTTCTTTTTCTGTCTAAATTTATTTGTAATACCTGAAGATGGTAGATATAATTTAAGAGTTTCTCCTAATTTCTCAGAATTAATAACGAAACACTTTTCATCAGGATGATAGTACTTCTGTAATTCGTCAGGTATATCAAATCCTAATAAATTCTGACTTGTTACTTTAATTCTATTAACATGCTTACATTTAGAGTTATCACATCTAAGGTTTGCCATTAATTTATTCTCCTGATTTGGAAAAGTAAGTTCATATATTCTAAATAGAATATGATACTTATCAACCTCAGAATAATCATTGAAATTTAAAGGTGTCGGATTTCCTCTTACTTTAAATTTAGTGCATGCATTTAAAACGAAGTTGATTTTTTCTCTAACATCAATTGGATCATGTTCATCCATGGTAGACCAATGTCTAATTTCCTTAGTCTTAGCTGATCTAATTAATAATTCGACTCCTTCAGGATAAAACATTCCATTTGATGGAAGTACATCTAAATTAAGTAATTTCCAAGGCGATTCCTCAGCAGCAGACATATTTACCTGCTCATAGCTCCTAGCTTTTCCTAAGCTCTTAATAGGTTCCTCCTTTTCTACAACAACTTCACTGCTTATGTTGACACCATGTTCTGCGTCCATTGCATCCAGTTTAGTTATTTGATCTTCTTCTTCTTGTGATTCATCGCTCATAAATAAACGTTATTTTATATCTTATATAAAGAATGATGCCTCTAGTTTTAAAACTGAGGCATTCTATTAATATTATTTATTGATTATGATCCCAAGAACTCAGAGAAGTTCATTGCTCGGTATTTAGATTCAAATATACGTTCCATTGTATCAACGTATATTTCTTGCTCTTCTAGCGTTTCTGGATTATGGATATAGATTTTTATAGTATGATCTCTTCTATTAATTTCAACTTTAGTAAGTTTTCCAATAACAGTTCTACCATTATCTTTATTAAGTTGAGAATTAACTAGAATTCCACGAACTCTATCTCCAGGTTTATAGTATTGCTTTATGATATTTACATTGTAGTCAAATTCACTAATGCCGGCGTCTCCGCCTTTATGTGACATATCGCTTAGTGGAAGTAGTTTAATGGAAATACCGGGAGTGAATTGACTTCTACCCATAACAAAGTTGAAATCACCCTTAGCTCCTCCCCACGGAAGTCCCCTTAGAGTATCACGATGTTGAAACGCACCCATTGCGCTTCCGTTATTTTCGTTAACTTTACTCATTTTATCCGATTCCTAATGGCTGTTGATTAGTTCTATGTCCCATTATTGAATAAGTTCCTCCAGCTGCTACCGGAGTTCCTGCTAAATCACTAGCAAATTCAAATTTCCAAAGAATAAGATCTAATGTTACTCCATCTAGATATGATACTGGATATACTACAGCTGATGCGTCAGTGTTATGTATCGCCCATACTTTAATGTGAGTTGCACTTAGGTTACTAAGATCTGCAAATTCTATTTTATAGATTGCTCCTACCGTATTACCAATTCTATCACTTTCTAAAGGTCCACCTACTTGAAGATACTTCATTGTAGTAAGAGTAGGATCTTTCACTCTCTTATCGGTTACAATATAAACAGGTTTATACGATAATTCTGGACTTGCAGAATCTGCGTTGTGTAATGCTATGATTTCTGTTGCGCTACTGTTATGCATGTTTGTTAAAAATTATTTTACTTTTCCATGGATAATTAATCCCGAAACTTTAACATTAAACAATGAGTTTGGGTTAACTATCTTTATTCTATTTATTAGATCAGTTGGGTCATTTGATTTAGGATTAGTAAACATCGCAAATAAATTATACAAATTGTATTTTTTATACGTCAATGTTTCAGCATCTTCTATCCAAAGCTCGACTGATTTGTCAACTATATCAATCTCTTCTCCGTTATCATCGTTTACTGGATATGTAACTTTAAGGAGAATTCCTCTCACATATATTTTATTCTGAGTAAGATCAGTAACGGGAGATCCTATCGTTAATATTTCATTATCGAATAGTGTAATTTCTCCGCCTGCCATCTCAGCAGATAATGAAATACATTGTTCTCCGTCAACAGGAAACGCAAAATCGCCTAAGCAGAATTCGGCTCCGGTATCTACTCCAGATATTACTTTAAAGCACTTATCGTCGAATAATTGTAATATGTCCTGTGATGAAGATGAATCGTCGCATATTTCATTAAGTTTTGCTATCGCCATTATCGTTGGTGTTATTTTTATACATTTGACCCGTGTTAGGATTTATTCCTTTTTTAATTAAGCTAAGGGTTGCCTCATTTCCTTTATTGGGTCTAATTTTGCCTACTGGAAGTCCAGTTCCGCTTGCGGTTAATCCGCTCGGTGTATTTTTATTAGGAGATACTTTTTGCTCCTCTTTATATTCTTCAATAAATTCCTTTATTGCTTCTGATTCAATATCATTGGATACTTCCTTGTCCACTATTTCTTGAATTTCGATATCTTCTAAGTCATTTACCATATTGTTCATTACTTGATCTAATGCATGTTCTTCATCGAATTCTTTTTCAATTGTTTTAACTATTGGATCCTCATCTTCTGGAATATCATTCCTTGAATCGTTAAATTTAATATAGAAGTGAAGTGCAGTTAATGACATAAGAGGTAAAGTTCCTCCTTGAATAGTTGCTAGAAATCTCCTATGATCTAATACATCCCAATCCATGAATATCGGTTCAATAAGCTGCACCCAGGATACAAAGCCTTCGCCTACGGGATTAATATCTTTAAACTCATAGAATATGTTACCAATTACTTGAATTGCTGTAACTAACCCGAATAAGAACCATATTGATCCCCTACTCATTTTAATTGAGGCGGCGGATACTGAAGCTACTGCAAATATCTCAATTGCAACTGATAAGTAAATAGCCCATGATCTAGGGTTACCTAAATCATACCAACTTACAACGTGACTAATTGACATGATTACCACCAATAAAATTGGAAGTAAGAACGAGTTACGAACTATTGCATCTCTATTGTTTTTAAACCAGGTAGCCATCTTATTTCTGTAGATCCTTTATTTTATCCTTAATCAGTGTATGAAATCCCATTAACTGATGTGTTCTATCTACTCTAGAAATAGTATCGTCAAGTGATAAGTATATTGATAATTTTTCAATTCTAGCTATTTCCGGTATAGAATCTAATCTGGCGTCTTTTATTTTGATTGTAGTATTTAAACTGTCGATCATTTCGACATTTGATATATTTACTTTCTCGAGTCTATTAATACTTCGTGATTTTCCACATGATCTGAGGAAAACAATAACAAGGAGTCCCGCTATTATGTAAACTAAGTACTTTTTTATAAAGTCTAACATCTCTAATGTATATATTTTTATTATTTATTCTTTTTATGCGGATACAAGACCTAATATCGTAGTATAAACTCCTATTCCTGCTATCGTTGAAGTTATAAGTGAGTATACAATGTCGTATATGAATTTAGATTTATTGTATTTTCTAAAATCATAACTTATCTTAACAACGTATCCATAAAATTCGGTAGTTGCCACGCGTTCATATTGGGCCTCAACAACATCAAGAATTAATTCCTCTTGTAAAAAATTAGTATACTTCTTCATTTTTTCTGATATGAATTTAAGCTCAACTGATTCTTGTGAATCTTCAGTATACATTAACAGTTCTGGATTTAAATTAATACCTATGAACATGTTGTCCTTCTCTTTTTTAATTCCTATTGATACTAGCTTACCGTCCTCTTGGAGTTCAATAAGCACTCGCTTATATCTATTAAAATGATTAAATTCAACAAGTGTTTCCTTTAATGATTTATATATTAGCTGCGGGTATATATAATCTTTTATTTTCATATGTCAAATACGTGGTTTAATGTTTCTCTAAACTCTGGATTTTTTTCTAATACTCTTTCTTTGATGTCTGCTCTAATCTTTCTAAGTTTAGTTTTTACAGTGTTTTCATTTATTGAATATCTATCTGCAATACATTTGACCTTATCTTTCTTGATCATTTTATCTATTGCGATGCTCTGTAGTAAAGTATCATCTATGTGACGGATCTCATCTATAGTCATATCGTGCATTTTTTTAAATTCTAATTCAAAATCCTCGAATGTTTCAAATTCTGGAGATTCCCCATGAGTTGATGCATATTCTCCTTCGACTCCGTCATATGCATACATTTTATTTCTTTTTTTCATATGTAGATAATATAATGTCTCATTTCTAGCTATTGTATATATCCAAGTGGTAAATCTACCTTTGTCAAAATCAAACAGCGGGATATTATTAAATATCTTCTTTAGTGTCCATTGTAATGCTTCGTCAGTATCGTCATTATTCTTACAAAACTTCCAAACGTGATACCTAAGTTTAGGATAAATTAGAGTAGCTAATTCGTTTCTTTCACGCTCTGTAATTATGTCGTCTTTAAATTTTAGTGATATTTCCTGAATTCTGTCATTAATAATCCTGTTTGTTTTCTCAAATCCCATATAATTTTACTTGTTTTTTTCGTTCATCAATTGCACTTATAATATCCACACACGACTGGCATTTTTCGTATTCCTCTAGTGATTCAAAGAAATCTATACATCTTCCAAGACTAGATACAAACTTATCACGAGTTAGATTAATTGAGTAGTCCTTTGACCCGGTAGTTATTTTTACCACATTAATTTCATCTATTTCATGTAAAGAATAATTTTCTTTTATAGATTTTAATACACTATCATATATCTCCATCTTATGATCTTTGAAGATTTGATCGACCGTTACATCTCCACTAAATTGTAATTTCCTCATAATTAGAATATTTGTTGCAATATACTTGCAAGTATATTATACCACAATGAAATTAAGATTTAAAAAATTTATTTTGTAATTTTTGAATATGTTCAATTGTTTCAGTATTGAACACGTCATCTTTGACGTCGGACGGTTTTCTAGTTTCATGCCCACTATTGATTCCGTTCATTTCTCGAATAGAATCGTAATTCCAAGACGATCTACTTTTACCTGTTCTATGGATATTTAGTATTTGTTCCTCTAGTTCTTTAACGTACTCTTTGTCCTTACGTTCAAACGTCTCTATTGCAATATCCCAAAACTGAGATGATTCAAATAATGCTGACATATTAACTGAGGTCATAGCTAAATCATCATTTCCATTTTGACCTCTATACACTCCACCCTTAGATCTACCAAATGATTGTAGTTCAGTAATCGTATATTCGTCGTTTGGAATAATTCTGTTGATTGTAACTAAATATTTAAACTTCTCACAATATTTAATTTTATTAGAAGGACCTAGTCTTATTCCAGGTTTAAATTTAACTGCAGCTTGTGTATGCTTAGTATGAATCATTTGACCTTGCCAGTACATATCATTTTGTTTAAATTGATCTAATATGATATCTCCCTTGTGATTAAGTTCAAGAACTATCCTAGTTTGATCTGATTTAAATATATTGTATATTATATGTTCACACGCTAACGAAAATTCTCCAATGTCTAATTCATTAGATCTAAGATATCCAACTTGAACTAAAGATATCGCATCTATTTCGTTCTTAACAATTTCTTTCTTTTTAAGAAGTTCCTTGATTGGCATACTTACAACTTTGTAGATATTTAGAACAGAGTAATCTCCACCTATTCCGTCTGCGGTATCAATACTAAATACATAATTTGATTCGTCAGATTTAAAATCATCAACACTGCGATTCACATAGTTTTTATGGAAGTATAAATATTCATTCATATAATGTAGATCTTCTTCTAACACTAGATTCATTTGACAATATTCTCGTTTAATTAATTCTAATCTCTTAAGATCTCTAGAGTTTAATAATAACTTGTCAGATGAGAAGAACTGTAAACCATATTCTTGATTGAAATCCTCTACTGAACCTAAATCTGCAATAACTTCTTTCTTCCATTCATCTCCTCTTCCTGCAACTTGCCACCAGTCCACTCTTAGTGGAACGTATCTTGAATCCCCGTCAATTGCAGCTTTCCATATCTCCCAAAATTTATTCTTACCGTTTGGTGTAGACGTTAATATAATCTTACCATTTGGATCGGCAGTTACAGTAGGGAAAATTGCTCTATAAAAATCGTTTAGGTTAGCTTCTCCAATGTGGGCAAATTCATCTACATATAATAAGTTTACAGTAAGGCCAATACCTGATTTCTTAGTGGTTGTTCGACCAACTAATCTACTGTTTGAATCAAATTTTACATTACTTGCGTTTATAACACTAATTCCAGGCTTCATAAAGAACGGAATTCCCTCGAGTGATATTTTAAATTTATCAATAAGTTCTTTAGTTGTTGTGAAGTTATCCGCAACACAAAGTGCCGTTTTTTCTGGATGAAATATTAAGAACCATAGAATATATAAAGCAGATGTGACGGTCTTACCTGTTTGTCGACTTGCCATTAGGATATTTAGATTGTTAGAATTAAATGTATTTAATATTTGTTCTTGAAAATCTCGCAATCCTCCTATGTCCTTAACTAGTTTACGACCATCGTGTGTCTGAATAATACAATAGTTAATTACAAAATATAGTAGACTGTTCTTACATTTAGAAAGTTCATCTATTTCTTCAGGTGTATATTCAAATGGTAATTTCTCTCTTTTAAGATTTAAATCATTATCTTTGAATGGTGAATTCTTAAGTTTTCTAATATCTTCGTTACCGTTATTAATATCACTTACTAATTTATTAATCTTTTCAGTTGTCCATATGTAACTATTTCCTCCGCTAGAATCTCCCCCTAATCCCGAAACCTTTATTGAAGAGAACCCACCACTATTTGACATTATATCCTTCATAGCGTTAAATTATTTCATCTAAGTCTATAAAATCGGTATCCTTATCTTCTTCAAATGTAATATCTTCGTCAACATTCTTCATTAATTCAAGTTTATTACGTGGATCAATTAGATTGTCTTTATATTCATTTAGTTCAGATTCAGTTACCTCTCTTGCTGTTAGATTATCCATTATATTTTTAGTTCCAACTGATATAAAGAATTGACCTTCTGTTGGTTTAGAATCGACAATTACATGATCAGAGTTGGCAGGCGCATCATTATTTAATTTCTTATAAGTATCCTCAAGGAATAAAACGTAGTTAGCCTGCATCTTCGTAATGTTAGCCATTTTATCTTGAAGTTGTCCCATAACCTCTAATAATCTAGGATGGGTATTTCCAGATGCTATTTCTTCCATGACCTTCATGATAGTTATCTTTAATGTTCTTAATTGAAAGAATAAATTTGATATATTAATAGTATCTAGCTCCTTCTTATGACGAGCGTAATCATTTTTCTCGAATATTCCTATGTCTACGAAGTTCTTAAATAGTGAATCAGTAATTTCCTTTGCTTTTACTGTGTATTCATTACTCATTGCCTCAAAGTCGTATGGACTAGGTGCTCGTGTTTCTTCTGCTAGATCATTATCTATTAAAAGATCTGTGTTATCCTCAGAGCTTATCGTGCTTAATAGAGATTCAATCTCATTCTTGAGTATACTTCTATTGTCTTTATTAATTTTACCGTCTGACATTTAGTTGAGTTTATTTTCATACTTGTCGACTGCAGGGTTTGCGAATATTTTGATTTGCTTAACTGATTCCACCCAGTTATATACAATGTCGTTTACGGTTTTAATTAACCGGTTTAATGGTTCGTTAACATCAAACATTTGACCCGACATAGTATTCTTCATAATATTATCCTTGTAGTCATAGCCACGATGTAACCTCTTTTCTCTTCTCTCATAGATTTTTCTGTATATACTATCTTTAACCATATTTGTTAGTTTATTTAATGCTCGGCCTTGGAACAATATCACTAATTTTTATATTAATAGCTCCTAGAAATTCATCTGATATTCCTTCAGAATATTCATTTCCATGCCTATCAGTAAAACCTCCTCTTATTATTGGAAGTTCATTATCAACAATTATTATATCGTTGAATTCATCAAGTCCAACTAATTCTGCTTCTGAATTAAACTTCTTCGATGTTTCGTTATCTTCTCCGACCACGGTTACTGCTACTGAATCAACTCCTTTTATTTCTTCAAGTAGTTTAATTAAATCACTCTTAGGAATTCGTTTTCGCCGAGTGTTGATAATAAAATAGTTTCCTAAATCAGCATGTATATCGTTCTTAATTAATTCAGGTGGAACATCGTCAAATACAATAACTGTTAAATTAATAACATATCTAGTTATGTTTGGATCAATTAATTTAGTATCAGTTCCAATTAACTTACTTCCTGATTTCTCTAAGTATTTTAAAAGTTCGCTTTTTTGATAAGTAGTTAATTTAAATCTATCTAAATCCGCTCCAAAATAATCTTGAGATTTACTAAAAGTCTTTCTAATATCTGGAACTACAAATATATTTAACATTCGTCTATCTAGCTCGTCTAAATAAACATCGATCAATGAAAATAAGTTTAATTTTCTTAGGGCTATTTCATAATGATCTACATTAACTAGCGCGAAACTCTTAGATGTTCTAGGAGCAATTATTCGCGTTAATTCTGAATTCTCTGGATTAGCTCCAAAGTAAGGAGACTGAGTGGTTGTTATATTAATATAATCATTAAGTTCTATTTCTTCTCCTAGTATTGAGAATCCAGTATCTTCAAATTTATATTTAACACTCTCTGGGTCATTTGTCTTAATGTTTCCTCTTGGTCCTTCGTTAACTAAATATTCTACAATAATTTCTGCACCATTAGGTGGAACTAATCCAAATGATTGATTTCCGAAATATATGTCAAGTCCACTAGTTATTCCAGTTCTAGCAATAAACGACTTTTCTCTTCTTGGCATATCGATCATAGAATCATATCTTTTCCATTTTTCTCCATTAACATATACATTCACAAAAAATTGGTCGATGAAGAAGTTCTGAGGACTCCCTATTGAGAAACTTTCAAGGTTTTTACCTTTTGAAGTTACAATCTGCGTCTCGAGAATTCCCTGTCTTACATTTAGTTTAATTCCATCATCTTTTCCGTTTAATGAGAACTTAATCTCGTCTTGTGGAAGATCTAAAATGTATGTTAAGTTATTATTCTCACATGTTAACCTAGACATATTTGGTAAAATTACTAGATCAACCGGAAATTCCTCTGCGTCATAATTAATTCCTAATGAAATTTCTCCACTGGCTGACATTGCTCTACTTGGATTATGACCGGCAATTGAGGCTAATGAATATATTGAAGTTAGTCTAGTTGCCTCATTCATATTCAATTCAGTTATTGCATCTTCAATATAATAAAATACCAGCTGTGTAAGATTTTCTGTCACAATTAGTATTTGACCAAATGGAGACGCAGCTGTAAATACGGATTTACTCTGATTGAACTTCGAAGACAGGTACTTGATTGAATCTATTAATATATCTTCAACTGTTGCCTTTAACGTATTCAATATTTGATATTCTCCTAGTTTAGTGTTAGCTGCCATTAAATTAATCTATTTGTATTATTTATACTGCAAATATGCCGTTTCGATTAGTTACAGTTTAATTAGCTAGTATATGCTAATAAATAAATGAAAGTATTGAATATTAATATGTACAAGGAGTTAGACAAATCTAAAGTTTACGAGAATTCAAGTTTATCATTTATATTCGAATTTAAGTCCCCAGTTAGGAGACGAGACCTTGCTTCAAAATTATCTAAGAATTTAGGTAAGAAAGTTCAATGGTTTAAAGGAGTAAATGAAAGCTTCAATCCTACAAATGACACATTTAAACTTTCCAATAAATATAACGCAAATACTAAATCTTTTGTTTTTGAAACCGGATTCATGCAATATCAAGATGCTATACATACGATGTTGAAGACTATGAACATCGTGGATCACTTCGGGCACACTGACGATCGTTGCGAAGTTAAAGTGAATGTGTCTATGCATGAGAAACATATAGAATCTGGTGTACATATTTCAAAGCTTAATAAATTTAAATATCTTATTGGTTTGAACGAAGAAAGCATTTTAAATGATTGGAATACAGAATCCACCGATAGGCATAAAATTAATCAAAATCAATACTTCTATGTCCACGCAAAAGATCCTTACAATACCATTATATCATCTTCACTTGTTGAGCGAATGGATCCTCATGTATTCAATTTCCCTAAATCCGACTTCTTTGGTCATGATTTCTCTCATTTAGATGAGGGATATTTAACTATCAACTATATTGGCGGAAAAGACTACCAAAAGAGAAAAACCGAAGCGGTATCAACCATTAATTCAGTGATTGATAGATTATATGAAACATTATCAAGTAATTATCAATATAGAACCGATGAGAAAAGAAAGATTGAGAAGATAGTGGAAGAATATAAAACTGTCGTTAAGGCAACTAAGAACTTTGATACACTTAGATCTAATTATCCTAATCTTCATATAACATATGATTTATATGGATATGATTATATTATAGAATCTAATTACCAACGATTTAGAGAAAAGATATTTGAACTTTTAGTATTCGGAGGAGTTGAAGTTGCAGATATTAATTTTGATAACGAACGACAAATGATTCAAGTAAAAGACGCTAAGATTAATAAGAATGTAATAATGGAAGATTTTGAATTCTACAATTGCATAGTTGAGGCCGACGCTAAAAATTGCTTATTTAGTAATTGCACAATAAAGAACTCAAAATTAGAAGAATGTGATATTATCACAAATAACTACATAAAGAACTCAAAAATTATAGAATGTAGGTACCAAGGATCAGGCAACGAAATAACAAATAGTTATCTTGATAATGATCATAAAAACATGATAGATGCATCACTTAAAAATTGTCTTGTAAGTAATGGCAGTTTCAGGATTTCATCAGAAATAGACAAAGACACCGTTATCCTTAGTAAAAACACATAATGGATCATCCGTCATCGATATCTTTGGCTGTAATCCTAAATAAATAAAATAAAATATAGGATAACTAGATGTCAATATATAGTAATTTAGAGAATATCAGAAAGCTAAGCAACTCTAGCTTAACCTCAATAGTGGACGTAACTAACCTAAATTTCAAAAGCCTATCTGAGGCGACTTTAGGATTTTTAAACAATATCAACTATAACGAGGATACTAACTCGTTTTCAGCGTTTAAAGGAACCTTTGAATTAGTAGACATTACAAATACGATATCCCTTACGTCAAATGGAGTACCTACATTTACAATTAATTCAGCAGGTAAGGCAACTGGAAGTGAATTATTAGTAGAGGTATCTGAATCAAAAAGACATAGATTTACAGATTTTAATGACTGGCCAGACGAAGGAGTCCCAGGTGAAGTTATTTACACTGGTGTTCAGAATCAAAAACCTGAATTCGGAGAAGATTTTATAGGATACCTAGATGGAAGGGGATGGGTTAGTTTAACATCATTTAATGCCGCAATTCAAGGACTAGGGTTGTTAATTGAGGCAGGAAGCCCAATTATAATGCCAACCGTTGCAAACGGAGAAGGACTAGTGTGGATAGGACCTCCTGGATTAGAGTCAACGTATTCTCCAGTTAACACAACAATATATTTTTCTGATGATGAAGGAAATCATTTTGATATCCTTACTGATTTTGCTTGGGAAATAGTAGGAACCAATGCCGAGTTTAAACCCGCTGGGAAAGCAATCATAAATAACGGTGCAGGACTTCAGTACGTTGATGGTAATGAAACTGCTGGATATGTATTACACACCGATGGATCAGGTAACGCATACTGGGCACTAAACACCGGATCCGGTGGAGGTGGACCATTGAACTATTCATACTGGGAACTTGCATCATTCACAGCAGATGTAACCAAAACGATAACTCACAGCTTAGCAACAACTAATATTGTATTAGACTTTATAGATACTACTACAAATGAAAGAGTAGATGCTCATGCTGACAATTATACATCAAACACCGTTGATATTACACTTACTGAAACTAACGCTACAGTTAAGATAATCGCGCTAGCAGCAGGTGGAGCAACCGGACTTGCGCAAATTCAGAAAATGTCGCCTGATGATAAGGGATGGGTAGGTTTATTAACTGTATCCGACGGAGATCCAGCATCTGCTAGTACTATAACTAATACGCCAGGAGATGGAAGTTATGTAGAAGCAAAAATAAATGGAGTTGAATATGAAGTTGGAGATGGAGTTATAACTAAATCTTGTTTCTTTGCGGATCCAGCAACACCCACTGTTCCTAGAGGATTTTCTACTGCACACTTGAATGGACAAATACAAGCTGGAGATAAATTATACTGGAATGGAAGTATTGCAGGAGTAGAGATACTAGCGGGATGGAGGGTTTCGTTAAATTATCTAGTTTAAAAAATTAAAATAGTAATATGAGTTTAGTAGACATAAGTCAAATAAGTGGAATATCAGGTTTGCAGACGCAAATTAATAACTTAAATCAAAGTAGTGGACTGGTTACGGGCGGTGTAGAATGGTCAGGATCCGGGTTAATATATGATGTCACTTCATGTTCATATATAATTGGAGGTACTCTGTTGACATCACAGCCAGTTCAAGTTACACTAGCAGCATCAGATCCAACTGATGATAGGATAGATATAGTATATGTTAATACTGCAGGAACTGTTGATGTTGTTACAGGATCACCTGCTGCAAGTCCAACTAAGCCCGCTCTTCCTGACACAACTGATAATGTAGAGATAGCCTTTATTTTAGTTACAGCAGGGTCAACTGCTCCTGTTGGGATAACATACGAAGCTATATATTTAGAGAACGCTGGCACTGTCGGAGGAGAATGGGATGGAACTACAACCGACGCTAGCTTATCCCTGGGAGATACAATAGATCCATACCAAGGCTCAATTCACATATCACACGGTGGAGTTAAGTTGCAATCACCAAATGTTATTGTGCATATGACATTTTCTCCAGTTGGAACATACACGATTCCAGCAGCGGGAACTCTTACCTTTTGGTGGAAAAATAGCACGGATGGAATTCCTGCTCCAATTAAGGAAATTAACAAAATACGTATAGGATTCGCAGTAGGTGGTAATATAGTTGGGGAAAATGTTACACTCGGAGGATCAACATTAATTACTTATGGATTCGATCCATATTACAACGGATGGCAGCTAGTATCCATTCCGCTTTCCGAATTTACATCGATATCATCTCCACTGCCGTCAAACATTGATGAGTTAAGGTTTTATTCAAATTATTGGTCAAATGGTGGTCAATTCTATTTTTACGGATACGGAGGATGGAAGACTGACAATATAAGAATTCAAGAAGGAACTGAACCTGATCCAATAGATAATGGTGCTTACCTTCCTCTTGCAGGTGGCACGATGATAGGAGATATAAATCTTTCTAACAACGTTGTTATTAAAGCATCGAGTGGCGGTGGGCAAATAAACTTACGTAACGGAGTCGACAGTATTGTAGATATTACCACAGATAATGGTGGTTATTTAACTCCTTGGTTATACTTAGACCCACAAACTGCTTGGTTAGGCGAAGGTGGCTCAAACGCAGGTATTGTCGCAAGGCAAGACTTAGCTTCTACTATGCAAGGGGCTTCAATTGTTACGCAGAATAATACCATAAACGATATGGTAATACACTCAGACGTAAGTAAGCCGTCAAGTATTTCATCTTCGGGTGTTACGATACCAGCAGGTTTAGTTAATGTTGTAATGGTTGGTGCTTCGGGAGTCGTAGCTCAGACAAGCCATACTGCATACGTTAACCAAGTTGGGTTCAATGAGTCTGTTGGTATTGAGGGATTGTTAGGTAACACTACATTAACTTCATCAAGAACTTGGTTACTTCCAGATGCAACAGGAACTATTGCACTTGATGTAGCTGGAGGATATCTACCACTATCTGGTGGTACTATGACAGGAGACATAAATATAGGTAGTAACTCTATACTAGCCCCTGGAATGGACTTTCAGTTAAACAGTGGTCTATATATAAGTGATGGTATAACAAACTCTACATTTTCACCTTCTGGAAGCCTAACATATAACAACGGTGGTGCTAATAATGGTATTCTTAATTATGGTGCTATTACCACTTCTCAAACTTGGACAATGCCTGATGCTACAGGAACGATTGCATTGTTAAGCGACATTACAGATACCAACCTTGGTAACACAAACCAAGTATTAGCAGCTGATAGAATAATAACTCTAAATCCATTTAACCTTGAGCTACAAGGTAATGGCGGTCTTTTTACAACTAATGCTAATACAAGTTGGTCAATTGGAGCGGTATTGAGTAGTGACTTTCAAATGTATCAAGTAGTATCTACACATTCTGCGGGTCATTATATAATTCAACAGAAAGCAGATGTATCTGGTTCAGTATATGGACAAAGAATATTAAGTACTATCCTTAAGTCAGGAGCAGGTTCAATTTATGGTATGCACTCATCAATACAAGGAACTCACGCAGCGGGTACTAATGTTGGTGGTTATTTTGATGCCCAAAACGGACTAAACAACTACGCGTTACTTACCTTAAACGGAGATGTAGGATTTGGAACATTAACACCTACTGAACAACTTCACGTAGTAGGCTCAATTAAAATGGTTGATGGTAATGAAGGAGCAGGTAAGGTATTAACAGATGTTGCCGGAGATGGTGTAGGAGTTTGGACCGCAGCTGGGGCTGAATTAAACGGCATATTCGATGCAGCTAACGATGGTGGAACAATACCCGCGGCTTTCGATTACACTCTAACAGACAGTATTCAGCAAAACGCTGCCAATAGCTACATTAAACACGAAGATAGAGAGTTTGCGATGGTAGGAACTGCCCTCGGAGATAGGTCTTACTCTATTTCAAGAAGTTTGGCAAATACAAGTGGCAATGGTTCTGTTTTTATGCTAAATAATTCAGGGTTAACTGATAACGACCGAATTGACTTTTTATTGCAAAATTTATCTGGAGGAGTCGCTTCTGATACCGAACTTAATTTTAGAAGGCAAAACATAGGCGCAGGAAGCGGTGGCTCTTGGATTGATTTTATGATGCAAAGTGGGGTAACTCAGAACCTATACTTTAATTATAACAAAAATGGTTCAGCCTACGGAGATGTTATAGTTCAAAATGGAGATTTTAGAATAAATGAAAACTTAGTTTATGAAGCTACCGCAGTAGCGTTAGCAGATGCAATTAAACTTGTTCAATCTACGGGGGCTATTACGTGGGATGGAACAACGGGAGGCTTATTCGCTATTACTGATGATAAAGATGGTCAACTATTTGGAGTGGCAGATGTAAGTGGTAATGATATAATGTATGCAGATGCCGATTGGTTAATACAATTAGGTAATCCATTCGATGTTCCATTTGAAATAGTGTATAATGATACGACTGGAGTCACAGAAACATTTGTTAATTCATCTACTGGTATCGGCTACAATAATAACGGAGGAACAATAGATCCAAGCGCGGTATTAGATGTACAAAGCACAACTCAGGGATTTAAACCACCAAATATGACAACCGCCGAAAGAAACGCTATAGTGAACCCTGCTAAATCACTGATGGTATATGATACTGATCTAGATCAATGGATGGGAAACAATGGAACAGGAGGTTCACCAAATTGGGTAATAATAGGATAAGATATGGGATTAATATACGACGTAACAGAATTGGGACTCAAGCAGGTTTCAAAAACAGAAGTAGAAAGAGACGCTATCGTTAGTCCTGACGAAGGACTGTCGATTTATAACTCGACTAATAAATCAATAGATTTCTATGATGGTACTAGTTGGTTATCATTGAATACTGGAGGCGGCAGTGATGGTAACGGCATATATACGGGTTCAGGTTCTTTGAGTGCAGCTACTACTGTAACAAACGCGGGTTTTGACTTGTCTATTACAGGAACGGGTAATTTCGGCATCGGAACAAGCACACCCTTAGAAAAGTTAGATGTTACAGAATCTTTCGCTGGTCTTGGTGGTGTGAAAATAAAAAACACAGATGCAGGAGCAAATTCTTATTCAGGAATTAAATTTGAGAATGATGCAGCTGGTTTAAAATCTTACATATCATTGAACAGCACGACAAACACAAGTTTTGCCGGGGCGAACAGCTTTAATATATCAACACAAGGGACAGGTGGATTTGCCATAAACACTAAGGACAATTCAGGTAATGCATACTTTCAAATTAACCAAACAACAGGACACGTTGGGATTGATTCTGCCTCCTCCGAGGGTGCTATGTTAGCATTAGGCACAGGATTAGGAGATAAGCTATTCTTGTATGACACGGCAGACCCTTACGGATTCGGTGTTACAGCAGCACAAGGTTTGCAACATTTTGCAGGTGACGTAAACGGACAGATTACGTGGGGATATGGTAAATCTGCAACATTTACCGAGCGAATGAGATTGAACTCAACAGGTTTAGGTATCGGAACAAGCACACCAACAGAAAAACTTGAAGTTGTTGGGAATGCTAAAATAAACGGAAATAATTTACTAGAATCTTCAAGCAGTTATATTCAAGAAATTTACAAAACAACAAATAGTGGTTCTTTTGGGATAGACTTTCACGCTAAAAATTCGGTAAATGTCAAAACACGTTACGGAGGTATTTTAGCAAACATCGAAAATAATGCTGATGGATCAGAAGAAGGTAGCATTAGATTTGCACTTTCGGAAGCTGGAGCGGTTAGTAGCTCAGAGCATTTTAAATTTAGAATCAACGGGTTAATTGAAACCAAAAATTCGGGTAGCGGAGGAACATTTAGAGATTTAAACACTGTTGGAGCGTCAAGTGGTTGGAATTATTCCATGCGTGACAGTGCAAACAACATACAGCCTTACGGATTCTTATCGGCTAAGATAGAAGATAATACAAGTGGAAGTGAAGATGCTTCTATGGTTATGGGATTAGCTAAAAATGGAAACCCTGATTCAAATGGTATATTTGAATTTTATAAAGAGAGTATAATTAGAGGTACTAGTACAGGAATTGGAGTATATAACGATGTTGCAAGTGTAAATGGTACAAACACTGCTTTCTCATTTTGGGCAAACAATAGCATTGAAGCAAGACATCCTTTCGCATCAATTTACAGTAAAGTACTCGATAATACTTCAACAAGTGAGGATGCTGATTTAAGATTCAATGTTATCCAAAACGGAACATTAGATAGTGAAGGACATAATATGGTACTAACGGGCACGGGTTTAGGCATCGGAACAAATACACCTACAGAAAAGTTAGAGGTTGTAGGGAATACTTATGTAAATGGTTTAATAGGTTGCAATGTTTCGCCAATAGCCGGTCAAGCATTGACAATTAACAGCACAGGCAGCAGCACAGAAAAAGCCTTACAAATTAGAACGAACGCGGGAACGGAAAGATTTTTTATTCAAGGAGATGGCAAATCTGAGTTAACAGGTAGGTTAGGAATAAACGATACAACAGTACAAGGAGCGCAAAATTATATGATTTGGGCAAAACAAGACGTTTCAGCTTCAAAGTTATTCGGACTTGCTGATAATGCTGGTAATTTAAAGATGGAAATGTCAAGCGTGGGTAGATTGACGTTAAATTCAAATGACGCATTAACGCAAGCTGGTTTTGGAGTAAATTCAGCTTTCAGCACAACAGTTGGAATATTGGGAAAAACGGGAAACATTTACGCTTTAAAAGTTGGCGTAGGTGCAAACGTTAATAAATTAAACGTCAAAGGGAACAACGATAATTATGGTGTCGGTGTTATGGTTGACGGAACAGATGCAACAAACCTAAAAATTGGAGCAAGTACAACAACACATTCAAGCATAAATTTTGTAAATGGAGCAGCACCGACAAGTCCAAATAATGGAGATTTTTGGTTTGATGGAACAGATTTATTTATACGAGTAAGCGGAACTACTTATACTTTAACAAAAACTTAAAACAATAAAAAATGAGTCATTTAACTGTTGGAACATAATGTAGGATAAGATATGGGATTAATATACGAAGTAACAGAATTGGGACTCAAACAGGTTTCAAAAACAGAAGTAGAAAGAGACGCTATCGCCAGTCCTGACGAAGGACTGGCTATTTATAACTCTACTAGTAAATCAATGGATTTCTATGATGGTACTAGTTGGTTATCATTGAATACTGGAGGCGGCGGCAGTGATGGTAACGGCATATATACGGGTTCAGGTTCTTTGAGTGCAGCTACTACTGTAACGATGGGCGCAAGCGACTTGTTGTTTGCTTCAACAAGCGGCGTTATTAATATTCAAACAGCGTTAAACATTACAGGCGCAAATGAATTAAATGTAGGAGGTGGAGATATTGTAATTAACAACAATGTGAGCGGTGCTTCTGCAATTTGGTTAGACCAATCAGTTAGAACGTTAGCAACTATGAGTATTTGGCAATCAGGTTCTATCTTGCTAAACAACGTTGTGACGGGTGGTAGTTACCAATGGAGAAAAGACAATAATCAAATCACAATGGAACTACAAGAGGGTTCACTTAACACTCATTGGTTAAAAGTTGGTCGCACATCAGTAAGCAATCAAACACTTTCCTTTGGAGCAAACATTGGATTTGGCATTGGTAGTGGTCAGCTACAAATGAACGCAAGACCCATAGATAAAATAAAGTTTGGCAGCTATGACGGCACTACATTCGTTGAAAAATTAACTTTGGATAACCCAACAGGAAACTTTGGTATAGGTACATCATCACCGACAGAAAAGTTAGATGTTGTTGGGAATGTTAAAATTAGTGAAAATGTAGGAATAGGCTCATCTCCTTTATCAGATTCAAGGTTATACATTGAGCAAGATTCTGCAGCATCACCACCTTATAACAACGCAATAACTTTAAAAAGGACAGGAGGATCGCTAACATACGCAATAGGCACAGGAACAGCAGGAGTTTCTTTCGATAATCTTAGGTTTCAACAAAATGCTGTTGATGTTTTCGGAATTAATATCAATGGTAACTTTGAAACATTTAAACCTACAAATGTAGGTGGAGATTTGCAGTTAACTTGGGGTGCAAATTTAGGCTTAGTATCTTTATTCGACGCAAGTTATGAGCAGTCAATTAGATTTCACGACAATGGTAGGCAGATAAAATTTGACAACAAAGCCTCTGCCGGTAATCCGGACTTTATATTTGATTGGAGTGGTTCGGTTCAAGGTGATGTAGGTATCGGAACATCTACACCATCAGCAAAATTAGAGGTTGTCGGGAATACTTTTGTTAATAGTGGTAAATTAACTGTTTCAAACGCATTTAATACAAGTACCGGAGCTATTGAGGCTACTGCACAGGCAACATCTGGGAGTAGTGGATTCACAAGTGCTGGAAAGTTTAACTCACTAATAACAACAGCAGGATTTTCTGCAAACAATGTTGGAGTTTTAGCGACAGCAGTTGGTGGAACATCTGAAACTTTTGCGGCTAAATTTCAAGTCAATTCTGGTGCTGTTGACACTCCTACTTATGGAACTTATGGCGTTTTTTCAAGAAATAACGCAACAACGACAACTCCAAATTATGCTGGATATTTCAAAAGTGAAAATGTAAATGGTTCAAGCAATCACGCTATTTACGGCTTTGCAAGTGGTACGGGAACAAAAAACATAGCTGGTTTATTCAACGCAACAGGAGCAACAAATAATTACGCTATTATTGTTCCAAGTGGTGGCGGTAATGTTGGAATTGGAACGCTTACGCCTACAGAAAAATTAGAGGTTGTAGGGAATACAATTACAGGCAAAGCAGTAATAGGTTCAAATTCATTTGTTGCGACAGAGGTATTAAGAACACTCGGAGAGGTAAGAATGGAGGGTAATGCAAGGATTCACGCAACATCAGCAGGAACGCAGTACTTATTTAAAGTTAGAGATTTTGCTAACTTAGAACTTATTAACATCACTGAAGATAAAAAATTAACTATTAACACAGATACGGGTACAAGGGTTGGTTTCGGGGTTGCTTTTGTGAACAATACGGTTGTAAATATAAAAGGAGAAACGGGAGTTGATAAGGTTTTACGAGTTATAGATAATTCATCAGCTAATATAGTTGAAGTTTGGAATAATAAAGACATTTTCATTGATTCTGCATCAGGTACTGAAATTGGAATTGGCAGACCAAGAACGGCAGATACTTTTATGGATTTTAAACCTGGAGAGGCCGCTAAAAGTCAAATGAGATTAAGACACGGAGTTGCACCATCATCTCCTGTTGATGGGGATATGTGGACAACAACAGCAGGTTTATTTGTAAGAATAAATGGAGTTACAGTTGGGCCGTTAAGTTAATAAAAACAATAAAAAATGAGCCATTTAACAACAGATTTAGTATATGGGAAAAACGCTAGTGGATCAGTTTAATAAATAAATAAAAGATTAAATTATGGAGGAAACAACTATATACTTAACAGAACAACAGGCTACCGATTTAATAAGTCAAGGTAGCCGAGTCAGCGCGGGAAACGTATATCAACTATCAGCTAGGTATGATGGTTATAAGTACAGTTATGCTCTAAAGGGAGATGCATTAGGGTTATCTGATTCATCGACTGCATCAGAAATAGATAGTGCATGGGTTACCTATATCCAACACACGTCTTATCAAGGAACTAAATAAATGGGAGTACATTACCATAAACGACCAATCGTAAAGGATGGACTTGTCTATGAAATAGATGCAGGCAACAAAGTATCATATTCGGGAGCAGGCGTTACTGCCTACGAGTTGGTCAATAGAAACAATGCTACCCTTATAAACGGCATAACCTTTTCAGACGATGCGTGGATACAAGATGGTGTTGATGATTACGTAGATATGGGTCAACCAGCTGTGCTGGACATTGATGCATTTACATTCACTTCATGGTTCAAACCTACTGAAAATAATACGGGTATCTTTACAAGAGGTTCTTCAAGGGCAAACGAAACTACAAGAGATTTAGATATTTATGGTAATGGCACTAATTTAAGAGTCACAGCGATTAACACCGTTCCAGCATCTCTTATATCTCCTAGCGGTATTGAAACTCCTTTCCCGGCACTCAATGAATGGCATGAAGTTACAGTTACTTGGGATGGGACTACTGATGCTAATAAATTTATAGCTTATCTTAACGGTGATACCTTTGGTTCTTCTACTGCCGTAACCGCGACTATTGCAAAGAGATTTAATTTTCACCTTGGAGGCAAAGGCAGTTTCGTAGGTAAAAGCAGTTTAGGAGTACAAAGAGGTTATAACAGACCCTTAACGGCAACAGAGATATTACATAATTACGAAACACAAAAATCAAGATATGCACAATAATAAGACGTGCGTAAATAAATAAATAAAAACATTAACATGAGTCATTTAACAACACAACAGGCAAGAGATTTAGTAGAAGGCGGAAGCATTCTAAGGAGAATAATAGACGGAACTTATTCGTTTCACAAATTTAGTGGAAGATTAGATGGTATGTACTATGAATGTGCAACACCTATGACTCACGATTTAGGACTTGATCAAAATACAAGTAAAACAGACGCAATATCCGCGTTTAAGGCGCATTTTGAAACAATTGAACACATGGGAACATCTCCTACTATTGAGGACACTACCAATTGGTAATATAAAAACAAAAATAAAATTATGGCGCATAATAACAAAACATATGCAATAGCTCAGATAACTGAATTAAATAATGTAGATTATTCACAAGTCCAACAGACATCTGCTGATACGGTTCGTAAGAATGTTGCGGAAACAGAATTTGTATTAAAATGGATTGGTCACATGCCAAGCAGTGTATCAGCAATTACACCGACTATACCTACATATACTCACGAAGAGATATTAGCAGTAATGGCAACCGAAGAATGGAATCCACCAATAGAAGAATAAGATGGGACAATTTGTACGTAGAGCAATATTAAAGGACAATTTAAGGTACTCGTTTGATGGTGCTAATTTAATTATGCGTAAAGACGCTAATACTATAAGAGATGTTGTTGAGCATAGAGAACTCCTTTTAGAAAATGGTACAACATTCTCTGACAAAGGTATAGTTTTTGATGGTGTCGATGACCAAGTTAATGTTGCGGGCAGTCCATTAAATCAAATAACTTTAAAAGCAGCAGATAGACCTTATACACTTTCCACTTGGGTTCAAGAAGAAAGAAATATCTTTAGTTCATATATCATAAGTCGCTCAAGCGGTGCCGTGGTAATAGGAATGGGTCGAAATAGTGGACAAGCAGCATCAAATGAAGTGGTGGTTCAATGCCTTAGTCAGTTAATAAAAGGTGGTTCAGGTAATGGGTCTATTCCTGCAATAGTTCCTTATAATCAAGGAGATTGGATGAACATAGTTTATACTGCACCCTCAGATGTATTGGATGCTGAAATGTTTATTAATGGAATTAAGGTTGCTGATGTTAGCGATTCAATTAATCCCATAACGCAGTACGGTACGGATTCAGTAAATAATATATGGGTATTAGGTAGGTTGCAACTAAATGCCTTTAATCAATATACACTTCAAGGAACTCTCGGTCTAACAACTATACATAGTGCAGTATTAACTCCCGAACAGATACTATATAATTACGAAGTACAAAAACACAGATACTTATGAGTGCGGGAGGATTTAGAGATATAGTAACAGATGGACTTATATTTCAAGTAGATGCTTCTAATAAGTTATCTTTTTCTGATGAAAGTTTAGATATAGTTGATTCGAATATTAGACTACATTGGGACTTTTCTAAGATAACGGGATTAAATAATCTCGATAACATATTGGCAGTTCCAGACCAAAGTGGAAACGGCTATACGGGAACTTCCGCAGTAGGAGAAGAGTTTGTATTTCTTGAAAATTATACTGACCAAAATTTATCAGTTGGAGATGATGTTACCTCTGCTAATGGTGTACAAACTTCATCATATAGTGCGGATGGTATCTTGGAGTTACTTATAATGTATTCAACTTTCGATTATAGCAATGGAAATAGATTTTCGATGCCAACTTCAATCGGTCCATTAGTTAACGGAATAACAATTAACCATACTACCTCAACAGCTTTTAGGAGTGTTAATAAATGGCAAGGAACGGCTACACAAGAAGTTTCGACTTGGACAATACCCGACCAAAGTATAGATAGTTTACACATTTACGCATTAAAAATATCAGTATCAAATAAGTTAATGGAGTTATTTGTTGATGGAGTATCTTATGGAACTAAACCAATAGATGCATCTGCAACGTCTATTTTAGCAACGTTAGGTGATACTTATTTAGGTCACGGTCAATCGGGAGCAACGGGTTCGGGTAACATAAATTACGGTGAAATGTTTGTTGCAGAGGGTGTTTATAGTTCAATCAAAATAATCGAGTATTCAAATAGACTTACAAATAAGTGGGGTAATTTGTTTACTAAAAATATAGTTGCTCCAACTCAGATAGGGACGTTTACTAACGGTGCAACGGTTGTTAATAACGCTTATAGTTTCGATGGAACTGATGATTATATTAGTTGTCCGTTACTTCCAATAGCTGATTTAGGCTCTACATTTAGCTTTGAACAATGGATTTATATTGATACTTTTTTGGGGGAATATCGAACAGAATATAATGACAATGCCAATAACAGAAATTTTTTAATTAAAGTTAGTGCAGGGAATCCAAATCTATTGAAGGCAACAGTAATAAATGCTTCAGTGAACGATAATTTGACGGCTACAACTACGCCTGTAATAAATACGTGGTATCATATAGGATGTTCTGCGGTTGAAAATGGAAACGCTAAATTATACATTAACGGAGTTTTAGAAGATACAATAGCTATAACTACTCTAACAAGTAGTGTTACTGATGGTTTTAATATTGGGTGCGACAGAAGCGCAGTCGGAAATTTCTTTAACGGGAAAGTTTCAAATATGAAGATTTATGGAAACGTAGAATTAACACAAGGAGATTTTGAAAAAAATTACGAAGCAACTAAACATAGGTTTATATAAGACGATATACCTAGGTCGCTCTACCTCGTAATTTAACATTACTTGTGGTTACTAATTGATTACTTCAGTTATATAATTCTTATTGGAATAAATAAAATAAAAGTATCATTCCGTGAAGACTACTAACAAATTCCAAAATATATCAGTTAAAGGATTCATCACAATCAAGGATCAATATACTCTGCCAACGGTGGACGGAGTATTTGGTCACATAATGATTACTGATGGCGCCGGAGGCGTTACATTTCAAGCACCAAGTGCATTATCTTTAACGACAAATGACATAACCGAAGATCCATCTAACTTATATTTTACAAACGAAAGAGTTGACGATAGAGTTGACCAATTAATCATAGACGGTACAGGACTTACCTGGACTTATTTAGATGGAGCAGACACATTACAGGGTAATGTAGTATTAACTCCGTTCACTACTACTGATTTATCAGAAGGAACTAATCAATATTACACGGGAGAACGAGTAGATGATCGTGTTTCTACTCTACTTCAAAATGGAACAGGAATTTCATGGTTATATTCAGATAATGGAACTAGCGCAGGAACTTTAACTCCAACTATAACGTTATCGCCGTTTGACACAGACGACCTTTCAGAGGGAGCAGTTAACAAATACGCAACAAACGAAAATATAGATGATAGGGTATCTAACTTAATACTTGACGGAACAGGTTTAACTTGGACATATAACAACCCGGCAAATACATTTACAGGGAATGTTTCATTATCCTCATTCGATACTGATGATTTATCTGAAGGAGCAATTAATAAGTATTATCTTGATGAAAGCGTAGCAGATTACCTAGGTAATACACTATTACAAGACACGGCTACTGTCACTTGGACATATAATGATATAGCAAACACACTAGAGGCAGATGCGGTATCACAGCCACTGCTGATAGATATACAAAAAGGTGGAGGATTAATAGGATCAAGAGGAATTATTAACTTTATCGAAGGAGCTGGGGTTGCCTTATCAATTGCAGATAACGGAGCAAATAGTAGAGTTGATGTAACAGTAACTAGCACGAGTACAGGAAATGCTGGAACTTTAAATAAAATATTATCAGAAAACTTACAAATTGGAGACGCCGATATTGAATCATTAAACTTTTCTAGTAAGTTTTCAGTAGTAGAAGCCCCAGACACATACGTAACTGTCGATATCACAATGTTAATTGAGGAACTTTCAGATGTATCTATGATTTCACCTGCGATAAATGGAGATATATTATTGTATAACGGTACAAGCGGACTATGGGAGAATGAATCGATAGTTGAGCTATTAACCCTTGATAATCTATCAAACGTCGAATTAACATCTCCAATATTAAACGGACAGATTATAACATTTAATAATGGAACTGGGCTATGGACAAACAGTGATAGGAGTTTATACACGTTAGATGAGGTAGAAACATCAATGTCGCCAATTAGTGGCGATATTATGAGATACAACACATCATCTAGTAAATGGGAAGCAGCTCGGCCATTTACTATTATTAGTAGGAATGGCACACAGACCGGTGGATTATATCCAGAAGAACTTGATTTTTCTACTAAATTCTCAACAACAGTCAATGGAGGAAATCCAGCTAGGATAGATGTAGATATTATAATGACATTAGACGAATTGACAAATGTTACAGTGTCTGCACCATCAAATGGAGAAATTATTAAATACAATTCAGGATCTGGACAATGGGAAAATGCAGCAGATGGTTCATCTGTTATGTTACAAGACGTATATGATAATTCAACGCTTGGTAGAATAACAACAGACGTTACTAGAGGATCATTTGAAATAAAGCAAGGATCAGGATCTAATACTGATATTATATTAGAAGGAATTAATGATGTAGATGCTACTGTATTCTCATTAACAGGAGAAGGTAAGATAACTGCTGGAGAATGGAATGGCACTGAGATTGGCATATTATACGGAGGTACAGGACAGACTACAGCCCAAGCGGCAATAGATGCGCTTACTCAAGTTTCATCTGGTACTACTAGTCACGTATTAACAAAGGATGGTAGTGGTAATGCAACATGGCAAGCTACAGCAGCTGCGGATTTAACTATTATTCAAGTAGATGGAGTTCAGGTTTCAACAGGAGCACCTACTTTGGATTTTGATAGCACCTACTTTAGTTTAACTGAATCTCCCACTGATGATTTTGATATAACATTTTTACCGGGAGGAATTGACCATGACTCATTACTTAATTTTGTAACAAATGAACATATTGACCATACTAATGTTACAATCACAGCAGGATCAGGATTATCATATAGTGTATTTGGAACTGATATATCACAAGACTCTACAATAGAGTTAGATATTAACAGCTTAACTACTGAATCTGTTATCGCAGGTACTGATTTCATTGCGTTCTGGGACGTAATCGGAGTTACTAATAAAAAGATTACAGTTAATAACTTTCTAACTGGATTATCATTAGGATTAACACAGGTACTTTCAGCAGACAACACAACAAGTGGAAGAGATATCATAATAACAGCAGGTGATAATATAATATTTGAATCTGGAAGTTTCGGTTCAACTATCGGAACTGAGACACTTACTGCGGATTGGGTAGCAAATCTTCCTAACGCATCGGGCACATTGGCATTAACATCTCAGACTAATGGTACAATAGGACATGATACTGATTTAACTGGAGTTGTGTCAGATGAACATATTGACCATACTCAAGTAACTCTAACTGCTGGCATCGGACTAACCGGAGGAGGCACTATCGCTGCAAACAGAACATTTGATTTAGATATCCCAGGACTTACTGCTTTGTCTTCACCATTCGAACCTGTATCTGCGGATACATTTGCAATATACAACTCAGTATCAGCAGCACATGAAGAACTTACATTAACTCAACTGGCTAACGGAGTACAAACTGAACTTAGTTTAGTTGACGGATCTGGAACTAATAATTACATATCAAAATGGACTCCAGATGGAAACACATTAGGCGATTCGTTGATACAAGATGATGGAACTACATTAGGAATAGGAATTGCTCCTAACGCATCTTATTATTTACACTTATCGTCAAGCATACGAACTGGAGTATTCAATGAGACATTCTATAACGGAGCACTTACTTCATGGGGATTACAAGTTTCTAATTCAGGTGTAGATACTGCTACTAATAAATTTGGCATACAAACCTCAGTTGGAAATAATCCAACTTTAAATACTGGAATTTATTCTAGAGCATATTCAGCAGCAATAACAAATGTTGGTATTTTCGCAGAAGCAGTTGCAGCAACTAACAATTATGCTATTAGATTAGTAGATGGAACTGAGACTACGGCAAATAGAGTTCTATCAAATATAGACACTAGTGGTCATGCACATTGGGTAGATCTTACTGAATCTATGATTACTGATCTAGGATCATACGCATTAGAAACAACTACTATAACTGCAGGAATTGGTTTAGTTGGAGGAGGAGATATTTCAGCAAATAGAACAATCGATTTAAATATCCCAGAACTTCCAGCGTTATCTGAAGGATCAATCGCATCCGCAGATACATTCGCAATGTATAATGCAAGTGTACCGGCTCATGAGGAAGTTACATTAACTCAAATCGCCGCAGGAATTCAAACTGAACTAGGTTTAGTTACAGGAGCGGCAGTCAATAATCAAGTTGCAGTATGGTCAGGAACTGATACATTAGATGGAGATTCGGGATTTACTTTCGATGGAACAACATTAGTGGTTCCTAACTTAACAGTGAGTGGAACAACTACGACAATTGATTCAACTGTAGTTACAATAGCAGATCCGGTTTTTCAAATTGGAGATGACGCAGTAGATGATAATAAAGATAGGGGTATTTCATTCTTATGGAATAACGGCGCGACTAAGGAAGGATTCTTTGGATTAGACGATTCGACTGGACGATTTACCTTTATACCAGATGCGACTAATACGACAGAGGTATTCTCAGGAACATTAGGAGATGTTGAATTCGGTGGAATCTACGGGACTATACAAACGGTATCACAGACAAATATAACTGAAATAGGAACAATCACGACCGGAACCTGGAATGGCACTGCGATCGGAGATACTTATATCTCAAGTGCAGCTACTTGGAACGCTCTTGTATCTAACGTAACGACAAACTTATCCGAAGGAGTAACTACTAATACTACGGTAGATGTAGATTCTTCTGATGGCACAAACGCTACTTTAGCTGCCGCTTCCACTATTAGAGCAGGTGTAATGACTAAAGCTAAATTTGATGAAGTCGTAGCTAATAACGCTAAAATAAGCAATGTTTCTACAGATTTATCCCTTGGGCCAATATCAGCCACGGCAATGGATGTAAATTCAAGTGATGGTACTAATGTAACATTAACTGAGGCTGACACTAACTTTGCTGGAGTAATGAGTGCTGCTAAATGGAACGAGATCGTAGCAAATACTTTAAAGAATACGAACGTATCAACTACTTTAAGTCAAGGTACATTAACAGCTACAACATATGGTATCACATCAGACGGTGGGGCAGACGATATAGTATTAATTGAAGCTGACACAAATAACGCAGGTTTATTAGGATCAGACAAATGGGATGAGATCGTAGCTAACACTTTAAAGAATACAAATGTATCTACAACGCTAGCCGCAGGTACAATAACTGGGACAACATACGGAATTACTTCTGATGGAGGAGCAGATGATATAATATTACCTCAAGCTACTATCACAGAAGCAGGTTTATTGGCTGCAGCCGATCAGGTAAAACTTAATAATACATCTGGTACTAATACGGGAGATCAAACTTCAATCGTAGGAATTACTGGAACTAAGGCTCAATTTGACACAGAATTATCAGATGGTAACTTTATGTATATCGGAGATGCCCCTACCGCCCATACTCATTTACTTGCTGCAGGTGCAACTGACGTAACTGCAACTGCTGCTGAAGTAAACTTATTAGACTTAGCCGCGTTAACTGCAAGAGATGTATTAGTAGCGTCAGGAGCAACAGCTGCTTCATGGAGACCATTAGTAGAGGCAGATATTTCAGATTTAGGAACCGGGTCAACTATGAATGCGGACACTACTCTAGCTGGAAACGCATATTTCTTAGACGACGATACAATGGCTGGAAATGATGCAACTAAGGTCGCATCTCAGCAATCAATAGTTGCTTATGTATCCTCGGAAATAGCTTCTGCTATTACAACAGGGATGGATTACAAAGGAGCGTATAATGCTTCTACTAATACACCAGATTTAGATACATCTCCAATTGCAGCAAACATAGGGGATGTATATGCAGTAACCGTAGCAGGTACATTTTTTACTGTATTAGTTGAAGCAGGAGACATATTAATAGCGAATCAGAATACTCCTACAGTTGAGGCTCATTGGGATGTAGTTCAAGCGAACTTAACACCTGCTTCTATTAAAACTCAATATGAATCTAACGCAGATACAAATGCATTCACTGATGCTGAACAGACGTCTATAGGACATATTTCAGTGACTCAAGCCGTGAATTTAGATACAATGGAGTCTGATATCGCACTTAATAATGCTAAAGTAACTAATGTATCTACTGATTTATCATTAGGAACACTTAGTGCTACTACAATGATTGTTAATTCATCAGACGGCACAAACGCTACTCTTATAGAAGCAGATACTACTAATGCAGGACTATTAGGATCTGACAAATGGGATGAGATCGTAGCTAATACTTTAAAGAATACAAATATATCAACTTCACTAAGTACAGGAACGGTTACTTCCACTACGTATGCTATCACATCTGACGGAGGAGCAGATGACGTAGTATTAGTAGAAGCAACTACGTCATCTGCTGGACTATTAGGATCTGATAAATGGGATGAGATCGTAGCTAATACTGCCAAGGTATCAAATATTACACAAACTTCTATTGTGGGAATTACTGGAACAAAGGCTCAGTTTAATACTGAATTATCAGATGGGACATTTATGTATGTTGGAGATGCTCCAACTGCACATACTCATTTACTTGCGGCAGGTGCAACTGACATAACTGCTACCGCAGCAGAGGTAAATATATTAGATCTAGCAGGATTAACCACAGGGTGGACTCTCCGTGCAACAGGAGCAACAACTGCAGCATGGGGGCAGCTACGCGGTGGTGATATTAACAACGATCAAGGTTGGACATCAAATGCAGGTACAGTCACAAGTATTGCAACGACAGAAGGAATTTCAGGAGGAAGTATTACATCATCTGGTACATTACGTTTAGATTTTACTGGGTTGGCCGATCTTTCAGAAGCTGTAGTAGCAGCTGATACTATAGCAATATTTAACGCATCTGCTAGTGCACATCAAGAAGCTACATTTACCCAAGTACAAGCATACATGCAAGCAAACTTATCGTTTGGAGGAGGTGGTGCACCGTCATTACGAAATGTAACTGCAACCACTACTTTTTCTACTGCACACGAGACAATAAATTGTCTAAGCGGAACATTTACAGTTAATTTACCAGCCGCTAACCCCATTCAAGGCACAACATATACGATTGTTAACAGCGGAACTGGAGTAATAACATTAGACGGAAATGGATCAGAAACAATTAATGGTGCTGAAACCATTACACTTGTGGAATATGAAAGTAGAACAGTGCAATCTACAGGTTCGGGCAGTTGGATAATCATATAAATAAACAAAATAATAAAAAATGAGCTATAACCCTAAAGTATTTACACAAACGATCAATGGAACTAGTATTGTCGAAGTTTCAAAAGAATCTGATTTTGGAGTAGTAGGCGCAGTCACTGCGGGTGCTATTGTATTGGATGGAAACACAACATATATAGTAAGAGGAAACGTAGATTGTGCAAACCGACTTATTGCTGACGAAGAAGGTATTTCAATTATAGGTTCGGATCGAGACAAAGATGGACTAACATACACGCCAACGTCATCGGCAGTAGATTTTATCACAGTAGACAATATAAATTTTGGAATGGAGTCACTAAAGATGTCATCCAATAACGCGACAGCTGGAAAGGTAATATTGCGAGCTGATAATTTTGATTATACGGCAGGAGTATATAACGCTGGAAGAACCAAAGTATGTACATTGATTAATATGCAGTTTAGAAACTGTTACGATGTATGGCATATCGAAGGATTTGACTTAGTAGATATCCAGAATTGCTTGATTTGGTACATTCAAGCTAGCGGTATGGGTTGTCATTTCCACAATAACTCTAAACTGCAACTTACAAGTTGTGAATACGTTAGATGGTTTGATGAGACAAATGTTACGGCCCCTGTATATGCAGAAACTGGCACTGCGTATGTTATAGGAAATAAAGTCAGATTGGGTCCTTCATTTTATATTGCAACTGCAAATTCAGCAAGCCCAAACGCAGGCACGTTTGACCCGGCAGATTGGAGCGCAACTGGATATTCAACTGTATCAATGGTTGAATTAATAGATAACACAACCGGAGGTGCAGGCGATGTTGGATTTGGGGCAGTTAATATAACCGGCTGTATATTTCATCCACAACAAACACAGAATGGTATTAATATAAAGCCAGGATCAACAACGGGGTTTGGAACTGTTGCATCAAATACTTTTATAAATGTAGGGCTAGTTCCTGGTACCAGTCCAACGGTAGGAGAGGTATTCGTAGGTAATGATTTAACTCCGGCAGGAGGTACCGGAGCGTATAATTCAGATGAATGTTTGAAATATGATATTCTTGCAAATAACGGTATTCTAAATTCAACGGCAGGGGTTGTAATGACGATGGAGGGAAACACTACAAATACTGCTTTAGCATTAAACACACCTGCTCAAATAAATACGGGAACTCTTGCATTAGTACAGGCATCTGTCAGATATTCCATTACTACAGCAGGGAGGGTTACATATTTTGGAACAAAGCAAATCTACGCATCAATTCACGCAAGTATAAGCTATTCTAAACAACAAGGTGGAGCTGATGATTATACATTTACCCTTAGAAAGGGCACAGCTACAACAACTGCAGTTGATCTACCTGGTGCCGCTTTGCTTGTCAGGGCCGGAGGTAGTGAAGATTCTGTAACAATGGTTTACGGAACTTTATTTGATTTGGGCGATTATATTGAAATTTGGGTAGAAAACACCACATCAACTGATGATATGAGGATTACTGATTGGCAAGTAGTAATAAGAGAATAACGTAGTTAAAACCTAATCAAAATCAATATCTAAATCAAAGTTTAGATACTCAAACTTAGCGTTGAACGTTTTGAAGTCAGGAGTTACTGAACTATACGATAGTTTAATCCCGTCTTGTCCCTTTAGGATTGGCCGGTTGAATATAACAGATGATACCATATAGCCTTCATTATTTAATAAGGATAGCCTGATGGGATCCAAATGTTGTTTAGGATTACTGAAATCTAAGAAGTTTAAGGCGTTATCTACAAATATCCAATAATTCAAGAAAGCATCAGTCATTTTAAACGTAATAGTGAAGTCACGTTGAAATAGATCCTCAATAGGTTTAGAATCTTTATATCCTTGTTGTTTACCTAATGTTCTAGTTTGATTGGCAGTTTCCATATTCCATCCTGGAAATTCTATCTGCTGAATAGTAGAAGACATAAAATCTTCAATTGTATCATATGGCATTATCAAACTTTGATAATACTTCTTGTACTTCTCTTTTATACTCTCGTGAAAAAAGTCCGGTGGGAATAGTACTACAAATCCGTTATTTCTTGCGTTTAAAATCATTTCTTACCTAATTTTCTATCTCGACATACGCGTGCTTCTCTTCTAGTTGCAAAATTTCCTAAGGAGATCTTACCAAGGTATACCCACCATCGTTCGCCTTGAAGTATTATTTTCATTTCGTTTATGACATCTTCATTTATGAATTGTACATATGTTTTTACGTTTTGTTTCATTCTGTTGGTGGAAAGTCCTTATCTACCCATACATCAGCTAACGTAGTACCGTCCGGAGTTTTTTTCGACATATTGAAGTGATTAATAGTATTTCCTTTGTACATAGTTGATGAATCATCAAATGAAGGATAATAAGTCTCCATTGCTATTTGAAATTTAGTATGAATATATTTGTCTGTGCTATATTCAAAATTATATTTCTTATCGTTTGACATGGATTCTGGGAAACTTAATTGTGCTGGGATTCTAATTCCTCTATATTGAAAGTATACAACTTCGTTCTTATAATAAAAATCAAATATTTTTTCTACTATCTTAAATGTTTTATTTAGGTTATCACTTTTAATTTCAATTTCAAATTTAAGATCCATTGGAAGTCCACTCATTCTAGATGAATATGCTTTCATTACCTTTTGATCATTATCTCCACGCTCTTCTTGTTTCCAAGTTCCACGTACAAATCTATTAGTCATGTCTCCACTTTTAATTGCAAAATCCTTAAGTGATACAATTCCCCTTGGCACAACATCATAGTTACCTTCTGCGAATTCAGGATATGTACAATCGTCTGGAATATCAATAAAGAAATCTTGCATAAATCCTCCGTCTCCACCTGCAGTATACATAAATGGTATTTTATGTTGTTCGACTACGCCATCTCTAACTAGATCAATTATTATCCTTTTATTTAAAACACTAAGCATTGCAAGTGATGCATTTCTCATGAACACGTCCTGTACATTTTTATTTGTTATATTGTTATGATTAGATGTTTGCATATATTCTTATTTATCTATTTTTTGCAATGTAAGGAAGGCCTTGTTGAGGTTTACAATTATCAATTATTAATAACTTAGACTCGTCCTTTAAATATTGCTGACTTAATATAAAATCATGATCCTCTTCCTTGATCATTGTATTAAATAATCGTATGTTTGATATCCACATATTTGAAGATGGGATATAATATTTTTCTCCTACTAAATTAAACTCTAATTCAGGAATAGATGATATGTTCTCAAATATGCGTGTGAAATCATCATGATTAGTTATATCCGCGATATCTTCTTTTACAGAATAAACATAAATTCCACATTGGTTAAATTCGTTAGAAGCGGAAACAACTATCGCGTGCCATGCTCCAGTAGCAAAATTAGATAGCGTATGTGTTTTAGTGGTTCCATTAATTTGAACATTTATAACGAAATCACCAAGAGTAGAATCTCCTGAATTTTTAGTAAATTGCCCAGATACTTTAAATCCTTGAACTGATTCATTATCATATCCATTGATGAACTGAATTACATCACTTCCTATGTTTAAATTAAATAGGGCAGTATATGATAAGTTGCAATTTGTATCTTTATCAAAAATAGGTTCAGCATTATAAACAATAGAAGATTCTCTTATTTTAAAACTAACTATATCCTTTCCGTCTCCATCTAATCCATGCATGATGTTCTTTTGTTTCTTAAACGATAAATCCGAGTATGCCTCAATTCTTATGTATCTACCCGATTCAGAGACACCTTCGTGATTTGGAATCGTATCAAGTGGCCCTCGAATCTTGACGAACTTGGAATCTGAACCGAATACATTTTTATCTGTAGTGATCAACGCATTGTTTCTCCATGACTTATATGGTCCACTATCTTGGTATGCTAATATTACATCGTAAAGTCTAGCATCTCCTTCATTTAATCCTGCTAAATTCTCAAGATTTATAGTTTGTCGAGTTAACGTAGTATCTCCAGTTATTTCAAAAGCAGATGTCTGAGTTACAATAGCACTCAGATCATAATAGTTCTCTATTAAACTTGCGTAGTTGAAGTTATATTTAAGAGGTCGTATTCTAAGATCAGGGTGTATTGCTTGCCTAGAAGAATCAAAACGTTGAGATATTGTGTCATATTGTTTAGGCATCATGGCATCACTCGTAGTATCTTCAACCTCGTCCTTGAATAGATCATCAGCTGACTGTATAACGTTATCTAGGAATGTCCTAGAATCATCAGTAAGAAGCATATCTATGTTAGGATTGTATTTTTGTAGAGATACCTTCCAAAAGGTCGGATCCATCATAAATCCCCTGTGTAAATAACTTCCAGTTATTTCATACATTCTATTAAGTAATGGAAAGTATAAAAAGTCTCTATGCCTAGGATGTGATCCTTTTCCAAATACAGATTGGAAGTATCTATGATCTAGATGGATCTCGAATGGTAATTCAAAATCTAGTCCAAATTCGGTAAATTTAGGATCGTTGCTTGGAAATGAATTCTTGGGAACCATTACCTTAATACACTTTCTATCTACGTTTTTAAAGAGTGTCCATTCTTTAAATATGAAATCTCCAGAATCAGATTCAGGGAGTGTTCTAAAATAAACAACCTCATGTCCGAACATTTTATTTGTATAGAATGAGAGCTCCTTAAACATTCCAATTGCCGAATCAACCTGATAAGGTCTGAAACTAGGATCTGTTGTATTTATTATTGTTGTACATTTCTCGTCAGAGCATAATATAACAGGTGCGTAAGTATTAGCAACTGTTTCTACACTTGAAAATCTTAATTTAATTTCATTGATCTCGATTATTGACGCCATTTCAGTAAATGTGCCATCGTCAAATTCGTATTTAATTTCAAAGTAGAAATTTGAATCTTCTTCGAATATGATATTATCTGCTCCACCTAGGTTTCCAGGTTCAACGTCGTACCATAAGGACCAATCTAGTTTATTTCTAGAATATCTAAAGTATCTTTTTAAGTTATTCAGATCGAGTGCATCAGGTGAGCTGATAATTAAATCTTCAAGCATCTCAGTCAATCCTGTAATCTTAGTAACGGGATCGGATGTTGAAAATATTCTGAAATTCTTACTAAAAGTTAAAGAATTTTTATCAGGATTAATCAATAATTTAAGTGTAATATTAGCCATCTGATTGAATTTTAGACTTTTTATTATTTATTCATGTATTTTTAGTTAAACTGAACTTCTTTTTTCGGTAGAATAAATAATAAAAAGAATACTTAACATTTGAGTGAAAAACATATACTAGATCCATTATGGATAACCAAGGGAAGTTCAGGGTTAGACCCAGAATATTACAAGTATGTTTTATTAGCGGCAAATCAAAAATATAGAAACAATTTAAATGAAGGAGACTTATCTAATTTCTATGAGATATTATTCCATTCTCTTAATTTAAATAATCTAATCGTGGAAGGAAGTCTATTTAATTTCAATATGACCCCGGTATGGAACAATGAAAGATTGATAATTATACGGGATCATTTAAGAAAGGTATATCAATTACCAGAAGATGTTCTTGAAATATTCAAGAACGCCAATTATTTACTTAATACTTTAATGTTAGATTATTTGTTTGAAATATTAGACGTTACTGAATTAGTTAAATCATTCTTTGTGAATCCACAAATACACCGAGAAAAAGAGGTCTTTATGGTGATAAATGCCGAGGGAGAACGATTATACGATATATGGAAAATTAGAATGGATAAACGATATAAGTTTGGATATAAAATATCTCATATTCAAGATGTAGAACTTAGTGAAATAAAAGAAAACGCGCTACATGAAGCAATTATGAAGGAAGGTAATCCTGAATTAAATAACATGGATGCAAATACTAATGTTCTATTTAGTATTACAAACGACGGAGAAGAAAACGAAGACGTAGCGATTGCAACTGCAATGTCAATATTATTTAGTCGCGGTATATCAAAGGATCTTAAATTTGAGGCTAATATTCTTAGTGAACTATATGAGCTTCTAGCTCAGGAAAGAGTTCTTCCTTTTACAATGAAAAATTGGGTATAGTATTAAATCCCAAGCTTATCTTCGATAGCTTTTAACCTAGCTTCTAGTTCTTCAATTTTAGTTTGCTTCTCTTCAATTATAGCATGTTGCTCTTTAGTACTCATTACTAATTCTGAAATTAACCCTCCATAATTAACACTTAAAACACCATCCCTTTCCTTAATCAAGTCTGGGTATACTTCAATAAGATCCTGTGCGATGAATCCTCTATTCATTCTAGGATTCATTTTTAAATCTTCTTTCCATTTAAATGTTACAGGCTTCAGATTTAAAATTTTAGATAGAGAGGACGTTAAATACTCTACATCTTTCTTCATTGATATATCTGACAGTGTATGAACATTACCTCCAAGTGCTTCAATGTCTCCATCTCCTCTTACTATAAATCTGGAAAGACCTGCACTTTGTACGTTTAAAACCGCGAGACCTGAATGATTACCTCCTGTTGTTATAAGTACACCATAAGCATCATCCGCGCTACTTGTGTTTTGAAGTCTAGTAATATAATTAGTATCTCTATCCTCTCTAACATGCAGCATGGCCGCAGGCGTACTAAATGATCCAATAGATACATATCCATCTGCAGCAGCTGCTCTTTTCGGTTGCATGTAAATATGACCACCTCCTTCACCTCGAATAGCCACATCCTTTCCTAACGTGCTAGTTATAGATAAACCGCCGTCTGATGGATTTGAATCTAATCTAATATGAGCACCAACTATTGGATCACTGTCTCCATTAGATGTTCTTCTTACAAAATTCAATTCTGCATAATTACCACCAGACATATTTCTAATATTAACCGTTGGATTTGAGTTAGAGGTCGCGCTTGTTGGGGTAGTAGTCGATTCTCCTAGAGGCAACTGACCTATAGTAACGTCCATTTCTCCAGAGCTTGTGGCCGAACCGACTTGTCTTCTACCGGTTTTTACCTTCAAGAAGGTTCCTCCGTCTATTGATGTTCCATTCCAAGTACCATTTGTACTACCATTGTTAGAATCTAATAGAAGCCTACCTGCAATTCTCATGGTGTAATTCTGATTGTATGTTGAATCAAAATTTGTTGTGTTTACAGCAACTCGATTCTCCGCTATAAAGTCAGGAACTGATTTAACTTCATCACTTTTTACACTAAATCGCTGAGCTCCATTTGCCCGGACAAAAAGAGCATTGTCATTACCGGATTCGATAATCGCTCCAGATCCAGAAGAGTTTGTAGCGGAGAGTGCGTAGGCGCTGCCTGCGCCAGTATTTTCAATGATAAGTCCACCTTGTGTTCCACCAGTGGCAGTAATTGATGCCTTGAATCCAAAAGGCGTGGTAGCTGAGCCAATAGCAACTCTATCAGTGGTAGTAGTTAATCTAACATGTGTTCCATCATCAGTCCATCCTCCTGCAGTATCTAGATCTATTGTTCCCCACTCTAATTGATTACCTGCAGTATGTTGTAAATATTGTCCGCCAGTAGGTGCAGTCGTAGGTAGAGTATATGTTACATCAGGAGAAGCGGCTGCCGCTGTGAATCCTGTGAATGTTCCACTTGATCCTATCATTACTAATGATTCTCCAATTCTAACGTCTCCATCTGTATATGTAAGATCATTAGAACCAGGTTCAGGTAACATTTGCCACATTGCATCTGCTCCCATTGTATGAATGGTTCCGTACTTATCTCCTACGTATGTTGCTTCAACGTTTGATGTTATGTTAAGGTTGCTACCAAATCCATGTGATAATTTAACTTGATTAGGGAATGCTCCAGTCGGAGATGGACTTACTTCCAATATTGGACGGTATGTAGTTATACCACCTCCATATGCAGAAACTAATCGAGTTTCCCAATCTCCTGACAGATTTCTATATACGATATATGTAGCTCCAGATGAAAGTAAATTAGATACTAATGTAACCTTATATCTCCATTCACTGTTTAAGAATTTACCATGCGATTCATTTAGGGTAGTAATGACACCAGCTGAAGATATATTTCTAGTTTCACTATACCATATCTTACTCATGTTGGCCATTTGACCTTCTGTGTAGATTCCACCTTTTGAATTAATACCACGAGGGCCAACATTAATTGCTGATTTTACGTCTAATACATTTCCTACTCGTAAATCATTTGAAACGTTTACATTAGAAGATTTAAGGCTGTGTATATTTGCAGCTTCAGTTTCTAATCCATCTACTTCTAGTGTTACAAGATTATATTTAGCACCAGATGCTGCCGCCATAACGTATAGATTATTACCAGTCATCTCTATTGATGAGGCATAATCTACTCCTGAAATTACTTTCTTAGATACGAATTGAGCAGTTGATTGATTTTCAAGATATAATCTAACAACCGATATAGTAGATGAATCGTATGAATCAGTTCCACCTTGTCCTACTAATACATATAAGCTTCTTCCTACTAAAACACTATCGATAACTCGAGTATTAACATCTCCATCAAACTCAAGCGATCCTTTAAATTCAAAAGCCGCAGTACCGGATCCCTCTTCATATTTAGTATAAATCCATAAATTGTTTTTATACATTGCATATATGTTTCTTCCATCAGTTTGAACAGATCCAAATTTATTAACAGATGCATTTAATTGTGACGTTGCGTTTGATAATAATGTAGCATCAGTATAAATCTGATTAGAATTATCAAGTGCTATTGTAATCTCACTATCTGATGCGTATTGATTGATATCGTATACTTTAACATCTACCACGTGGCCATTCCATCCCATTCCACTGCTATCTGCTCCTACCGTTAGAGTAATAGTGGCGATATAATCTTCAGATACTGCCATATCTAAATGATGAGCTGATTGTTCATTTTCTGTAAACACTCTTCTTGGATTACTAGGATCTGATATGTTTATAGCAGAAATAGCACCACGTCCAGTATATTCAGTAAGTGATTCTCCAAAGCCAGTCGGATCATATGTGATAGATCCAGTTGTTCCCCAGTGAGATCCAACCGTACTTGTATCGGCAT